>Ga0123342_1002943_pt1 | contig 27908 bp, 24 predicted proteins | sample Turbeawhitnodule_FD_89960 | JGI IMG/M metagenome (GOLD analysis project Ga0123342, IMG submission 89960) | Root nodule microbial communities of legume samples collected from Mexico - Turtle bean Mexico white nodule | ecosystem: Host-associated > Plants > Roots > Nodule | place: Mexico: Nepantla... | reverse complement strand
TAATTATATTTCTAATTATTTTAAACATTAAAAATATTTATTTTTTAATGCATTCAAAATTAAAATTATTAAAAAAATAATAATTTATTATTTATTTATTTATTTTTAAAATGGTGCTAGATAAGGAAATAAAAAATAAAAGAGTGCTAGATAGGGAAATAAAAACAAAAGGGTGCTAGATACGGAAATAAAAACAAAAGGATGCTAGATAGGGAAATAAAGATGTAAATTGTGCTAAATAGGGAATTGAGCCTACTTTATTCTACACCTCAATAAATATTAATATTTTAATAATTTATAATTTTTTTTTAATTTTTAAAATTATTTTAATATTTTACATTTTGATTATATTTTTAATAATTTTTTTTTAATTTTTTTAATTACAAATATTAATATTTTGTAGTGGGTGTAAAGTGGAACAGGTGTAAAAATATCATCCTCCTTCAACCATATTAGTCTTACCAATGATGTTAGTGTTACTGATGATATTGAAGACTTCTTTCTCTCTTCCTTTTTCCCTTCATCTCTCTCTTCAAATTAACCCAGGGTCTCACCCTTCTCTCTCCTTTCCTTCCATTTACAAAGTTTCACCGCACCCCACATACACAATCTTCATTTCAATTTTAATCCATCTACCCCAATCCCATTTCCCATACCACCCGAACCAAATTTTTTCAAAATTAATTAACACCAAACGTAAATACCTTTTCATTTTCAGTAACCAAACACAAGAGGATTAAAAAGAACACCATGGACATGGGCACTTTGAGTATTTACCTTTTCTTCTTTGTTGGGTCTCAATTTGTGTGGTTTGCAATGCAACCACTGATTTCAGATTTCAGAAAGGGAGAAAAGTGAGAAGCCAAGAAGGTGCAGGCTTTGCATAAATACAACAAGAGAAGTTGTATGAAAACTTATGTGAAGAAGAACATTTGAAGTAATTAGAAATTTGAACAACACGAAGAACTCAACTATATACGTCAAAAAAACTGAGTCATACGGAATGAGCCACATATAATGCAAAAAAAAGTTCAAACTGACACTTCGTTAGCAACGTGAAATTTTTTTTGACGCGGTCTACTATGTAAGACCACACCTAATCATTCTAATCATTTCAATCATTTCTACAAAGGTCCTCAATGGTCTAAAGTTTGTACCAGACACAAAAACTAATTTCGTATTATAGTATAGAAACGAAAATCATATTTAACCCTACAAAAAATGCTCCCACACAGCTTCTCTTCTTTTTCGAGTTTGACACCTTACACTTTGAAACACACCTCTCAATAGTTTATTGTACAACTCAACCATTGTATTTTGTATTCGTATTCTTTGATTATACAACAAGTTCACAAAAGGATCCACATATTTATTGTAACACCCCTGAAAAAAATATCTAACTATTATAATACAAACAAAATATCTAACTATTATAATAAAAGTTTTAAACAAGTTTAAAGTTTTAAAAAATATTTCTAATACATGGTTATGACTTACAAAAATATGAATAATTACAATTCAAAACTCAAAATAAAACACTAAAGCCTTTCAAATGCTCCTTCACATGTATCAGCATATGCTCGTGTACGTAGTACAATCATCACAATTTACAACACATCAAAAAAAGAAAAATTAAGCTACTGAATATATTAAAAAATAATCAATCATATTAGTCATTCATAAGAATTCTTTCAAATGCAGTCATATAAAATTCTAATATCCATCACATCATTCAAATACACCACACATGAATTTATTTTCAATCATAATCATTGGATTTCATTTCAATATACAATATTTTGATTTCATTTCAATCATATTGACTCCACATCTATTTGTCTCAAAGTACCTTGATTTTCCTTCAACCTAAGTATTTTGATTTCAATTCAATCATAGTGATTGCATATGAATCTATATCATCTCCTAAAAGACTCATTAAGTATGTCTCTATCATAGACTAACATCTGATCCAATATCCCAGACTTAGATTACACACGAATCTAAGAGAAATGATCAAAGTAAGTCCAAACATTCAAAATTGTGTGACTACAAACAATCAATGTGTTTATGAACTCCCTTATTAGCTTCTCACCTACTGATACCTTAATCTATGTGACTTAGATCATCAGTGAAACTATAGGATATTTGTTAACCATAGTCTTTTCATACTTAATGTACCAATACACAACATCTCATACATTATCTTGAATGTATGACATCAAGTTCATACAAGCTTTCATCATTCACATATAATATATATCATTCACATACAATATACATCAATCACTCATACATTATTTAAGATCTCTCAAATCAATTACACATATATCTCAATTTCATACACCTTCCGCCATTCACACCAATCCATATCATTTAGTAAATGCACAACTCAATTGATCATACTAACTAATACTTACTTTTCATTTTAATAAGGGTTATATTTGCTTGTTTTAAATATTCAAATTACATGAATTAATTCAATTATTAACATTAGAAAGTTGAAATCAATTCAATGGTCAAATGAATAAATTTTCCAAAGGTTTAACTAACTTTTATGACTCTTAGGAAAGAAACAAAAGGTAGCTAAACAAAATGACAAATGATATCAAAATGGCTTGGGCCAAGGAAGAAAGGCTTAAGCTCAGGAAAAATTAGCTTAGCGCATTAAATTTGGTTGAGAGGATTTGGGGCAAAAAATACTAAAAACTGCAGCTCAAATCCGCTCAGCGCAGAGAAATTTTACTGAGTGGATTTGAGATTAATATTGAGATCTCCCCTAACTCTGCATGTAAAATATGCTTTAAGCCAACGGAAAAGCACTAAACGGATTTGAGGTCAAGAATACCCAAAATCTGCACCTCAATTCGCTTAGGCTTATGCTAAGCGAATTTAATAGATTTTCCAAACTAAAACCCCAATTTGTATCTAACTTTTCCAACAACTCAAATCTATTTATTTCAAGTTGTATTTTAAAACCAGTTCAATCAACATACAAATAGCTTCCCTTATACAAGTAGCTTCCCTTACCTGAAGAATTATCTTCAAAGCAATCTTCCAAAGTTTAAGTCAGAAATGCTACACCAAACATGGAGACCTAGAGCAAGTTATTCAAATATAGGCAAATTTTAGTATATGGTAAAAAAAAAGTTGAGATGATTACTTTTCTCAACTTGCCTCACCAAGATTGATGACAAAATATATGAGAAAAAGTAGAGAACCATGAATCTTTCGAGCAAAAAGAAACTTACTCCATTTATCTTTTAATAATATTAAACATTTAATCTTGTGATTTTATTAATTTATTATTCAATATTTTTTATTAGATTTTGAGTAACATTTGTCTATTGTTATATTATAATTTAAAAGACTAAAAGAAAGAGTAAATCTTAAATAAAAGAAAATTTATAATTAAAAATTAAAAATTGCAAAAATCAATCCAAATCAAATTGTACAAATTTGTTTAATTTGGTTTGGATTTATTTTTCTTTCAAGATGAATCAAATCGAACCACCTATGTTTTTATGTTTGATTTGGATGTATTTTTAACTAAAAATCAAATACACCACACTAAAAAAACTCCTATTTCCATTCATAACAATACTTGATCTTAGTAAGGGACTAAGTTATAAACAATACTCATGTTTAGCCAGTTCCAAAGAATAGTCAATTTTAACTTGAGAGTGGTTGCATTCCAATATTTAGCCAGTAACTACGTCCAAATAATACTTGTTTTATAGCTTGTATTAGTTTGCATTAGTAGAATGTTGTGTTGATCAAGAACCAAATGTATTATGGATTATCAAACAAACCAATAATCTAAGATATTGTGTAAATATCTTTATCCCTTAATATTTTTTGTATTGCTTATTATTCCTTCGCAATCAATATAAGAGAAAGAAACACACCATTTGTAAAATGCTTCTTAGTTAATTCATCTATATTGTGACCATTCAAACACGAAATAGAACCAAAAAAAAGTCCAAGTGATTTCACAAACCCTTTAACGTCAATAGTCATTTATAATATATATATATATATATATATATATATATATATTATAAAAAAAATCAATATAGTTAAATCTAACTCTAACCACTGTCACTTTAGCTAATTAACAATGGAAAGTTGTTGTAAGTTTATCGCATACTACAAAATTGGGAAATCTATATTCATCGTATATCAAACTATTTCATAGACGTTTTTTTACATGTTGGTTTTTTGGTACACGAATTTTCTATTTATTCAATCCATATTATTGCTAAATTTTTTGTAGATCCTTATATTTTATAAAATTCAAAGAAAACAAATTATTGAAGTAATGTGCCATAACTAATAAAAACAATACATAAATATCTTGAAACTTTGAATGACTAGACATAATTGTGAGCTTAATTAGAAATAACAAATTAAAAAAAAATGCATATATTAACTCAATCAAATCCGTCATTCTTTTCATCAATTGTGCTTGGAATTTTGCAAGTAATAGATTCCTATCAAAATAGAAGTTGAATCCATAATTGACTCAAACAATCTCTAATGAGTAGTGACATGAAAAGTGAAGACAAAAGATAAATTTAACCAAACTTTAAGATTTTGAATTTTTGTATTCAATCACTTACAACACAAAACGTTGAATCCATATATGTACACAATTGTTTTATAAAAAGGCATACTAATATGTACATTCATTATAAGAAATTGGAGTTGTATTGCTATAAATATACAATGTGGATTTATATTTCTTTTCGTGTTCATTAAGATTTTAAATAAATGCAAATAGATTTTATTTATAAAAGTTAGAAACAAAATATGGTTAACCAATTTGAAAATCTAGACAAGTAAACATGAAATTATCATTAGAGCAATCATCTATTGGAGTGAAGAAAAGTTAAATATGAGATTCATCATGAGAATTTTTATTCTGATTGCTTCTCTAACCTTGAGAATATTATTATTTTTGGAGAAATCACCATGCCTTCCGTGATTGGCCATATAATTTACTTTCTCTTCAGATGAATTATTTTGGTAAGAACAATGACCATTGGAAAGATCACCTTGGCAAAAATCACACCTTATTGGTTGACTTTGACTCTAAGAAGATTGCATAACTTGTAGTTATTATAGCAATTTATCCATTTGTGAAGTTAATGCTTCAAGTTGTTGTGTTATAATTTTATTCTGAGCCAGAAGTGCATTTGATGTACTCAACTCTAACAACTCTTTCTTCTGAATACCTTGTCTATCATGTTAGGCTTGATAGCTTGTTGATGTCAATGCATCAATAATCTTTGTCGCCTGTTCTAAATCAATAGCCATCATTGTGCCACCAATTACAACGTCTATAAGCATCTTAGTATCTTCTCTAAGACCATAATGAAAGATGCTCAATTGAGCAATGTCTTCAAACCAATGATTTGGGCCTTTTCTCAGCATCATTTTAAATCTCTCTCATGTCTCATAGAAGGCTTCATCTGCTCCTTGTTTGAACATAGAAATATCATACTTTGCTTTGATGTAACGAGATAATGGAAAAAATCTTTGTAATTTTTTTTTCTACATCCTTCCAGCTAGTGAGACTCTAATTTGGATGTGATTTGAGACATTTCTTAGTCTTTTATGCCAATGAAAAGGGAAACAAACGCATATAATTATTTTTAATATCACCTGATTGAAAGCCCATTGTTCCCACCAATTCATAAAATGTAGACAAATGTGTATATGGATCCTCATGGTCCATTATTGTAAATTGATGGGTACTAATAAGATTGAGGAATGTAGGTTTCATCTCCAAGATCTTGGTGGTAGCAACTATTGCAATACTAGGAAAATGACTTGGTCCCTACTGCATTGCATAATCTCCAAGTGTTCTCCTAGGAGGTAGTGGTTGCTCTTCAGCCACGATACTTTCTTCCTGAAAAATATTATTGAGAATGGAAGAAGTGGTTGAGGATTCTTCTCTAGTGTCTCCTTGTTTTTCTTTTCTCTTTGTCTCCCTATTTCTTCTAACTTCCTTTTCAATCTCTGATTTAAATAATAATTGGTCTTTCAGAATTTGACCTCTTAATATCATATAAGACAACTCACTCAAGGGTTATCACAAAGATTCACTAGCAGTAATTTTTTTTTAAAAAAATATTAAAATTGAAAACAAATAAAATAAATCTAAAAAAAAAAAATTCAATTCCAATAAAATAAAACAAAATTAATACAATTTAAATATTCACAATATTTAGGAATTTGTACTAAAAAATTATACTATTCCCCGACAACGACACAAAAAATTTGATGACTATTTTACGACAAGTGTACCATGTCAGAAGTAATAATTTGTCCTTAAGGACAAATATTGAGCTTACAAGAAACCTTTGAATTATCAAGTATAAGATTCACTAAATAGAAAACAATAAGTAAAAATTTGTAGGATGTTTGTTGTATATGATTGCAAGATTGTAAATAAAGTAAAAAGTTGTTGATTCAATTGAGAAAATTGGGATTGAGGTTCATCCTTCTCACTCTTTCTATTTTGAAAAGCCTAATATTATTCTATCCTTTGATTGATATTGATGCCCTTATAAAAAACATCCTTGTGTTGGTACAAAAAAAGTAATGGGAAATGGAGGATGTGCATTGATTTTACCGATTTAAACAAAGCATGTCCCAAAGATTCATATCCATTACTCAGCATTGACATGTTGGTGGATGGAGTAACAGGTTGCGAGATGTTGAGTTTTATGGACGCATATTCAGGTTATAATCAGATACGAATACATCCAGGGGATGTTGAAAAGACAACTTTTTGAGGGAGTTTGTCTAACTTTTGTTACATGGTAAAGCCATTTGGATTAAAAAATGCAGGGGCAACATACCAAAGGTTTATGGATCGGATTTTGGAAGGTATGCTGGGAAGAAATGTGGACGATATGGTGGTGAAGTCTACGGAAGCCAGCAATCATGTGCAGGACCTGAAAGAACTTTTTCAGGCACTGGATAAGTACAAGTTAAAACTGAATCCAGAGAAGTGTGTTTTTGGAGTAAAAACAGGTAAATTCCTGGGGTTTATGTTAACTCAACGGGGAATTGAAATGAATCCAGAGAAGTGCGACGTGATCCTTAACATGCAAAGCCCAACATCAGTAAAGGAGGTCCAACAATTGGCAGGGAGGATGACGTCGTTATCTCGCTTCATTCCTAAAGCAGGAGAAAGGTCGGTATCTTTCTTTAAATGTTTGCAGGACAATAGTCGGTTTGCATGGACGAAGGAGTGTGAGGAGGCTTTCCAAAAGCTGAAGCAGTTGCTGGCGTCGCCCCTAATTTTGATTAAGCCCATGGTGGGGATTCCAACGCACTTGTATTTGTGTGTCACAGAAAGGGCGGTGAGTACAGTCTTAACTCAAGAAAAGGAGAAGGAGCAAAGACCGATTTACTTTGTGAGTCGAATCCTTCAAGGAGTAGAAATGAGATATCAGAAGATAGAAAAAGCAGCATTGGCGGTGGTGATTACAACAAGAAGGTTAAGGTATTATTTTCAAAATTTTCAAGTAATTGTAAAAAAAACCTACCAATCAGGCAGGTCCTGCAGAAGATGGATTTGGCAGGGAGGATGCTGAAATGGGCGATAGAATTATCAGAGTATGATCTTATATTTGAAGGACGGGGTCTGGTAAGACCGCAAGCGCTTGTTGATTTTGTTGCTGAGATGGCAATATCGGGGAAAAAAGGTGTCTGGGGAAGCTTAGAAGGATGGATCCTTTCGGTGGATGGCTTATCTAATGTCCAGGGAAGTGGAGCAGGAATAATTCTGGAAGGACCTGATGGTGTGCTAGTGGAACAATCATTGAAGTTAGTGGTAAGAATCATGCGGAATATGAAGCTCTGTTAGCTAGAATGAGGCTGGCTATTGGCATGGGAGTCAGAAAGTTAGTGGTAAGAAGCGATACTAGTTACAGAGCAGGTGGCAGGAAATTTTCAAGCCAAAGATCCACATATGGCTAAGTATTTAGACAAGGTAAGAGAAATGACAGCAAACTTTGATGACTTCGGGCTAATACATGTGCCTCGAGAGCAAAATGCTCGAGCGAATTTGTTATCCAAGCTAGCCAGTACCAAAAGGTTAGCTAATCACAGGTTAGTCATACAAGAAAATTTAGCGGCACCTAGTGTAATAGTGGAGAAATGTTCGAGATCCAAATTAAACCAGGGTGGATGGAGATGTACCTCGATGGTTTAACGAAGGTAAGGAGCCGGAGGAGGTAAAGTCCCAAGGAGTGTTCAGGAGGAATGTTAGCAGGTACAGGATAATACAGGGGGTATTGTATAGAAAGGGTTTTTCGATGCCTTTACTTCAGTGTGTGGACGAGTTAGAGGAAGTCAGGGTAATGCAGGAAGTCCACGAAGGGGTATGCGGTAATCACATCGAGGAGCGATCGTTGGCAGTAAAGGTCTTGCGGGCAGGGTTTTCTGGCCTACATTATGAAATGATTGTCTAGAGTATGTGAAGCGATGTGATAAGTGTCAACGATTTTTGAATAATATAAAGGTTCCGTCTGAACGATTGTATTCGTTGGTAGCCCCGTGGCCTTTTTATAGATGAGGGATTGATATTTTAGGTCCTTTCCCTGTATTGATAAGACAATATAAGTTCATTGTGGTAGCCATTGAATACTTTACAAAATGGATCGAGGTAGAGCCTTTAACAACTATCACGACAGAGAAGATTGCTAAGTTTATATGGAAGTCAATAGTATGTAGGTTTGGGGTGCCAAAGGAATTGTTATCAGAAAATGGGACGCAATTTGCCAGTCGAAAGGTGAAACTCACATGTGAAGACTTGGGAATACATCAAGTATTTTCATCTGTAGAACACCCACAATCTAATGGTCAGGCAGAGGCAGCAAATAAGATTATTTTGAATGGCTTGAAGAAAAAGTTAAGAGCAGCAAAGGTAGAGTGGGTGGACAGGTTGCCCGAAGTCATATGGGCATACCATACAACGGTGCAAACGACTACAAAGGAGACACCCTTTGGGCTAGTTTATGGTTGTGATGCTATGTTGCCCATCGAGGTAGAACTACTATCTAGTAGGGTGGAGGAATTTTCAGAAAAAGAATCAAAGGAGGGTCGGTGCTTCCAGTTGGATACCATTGAATAACTAAGGGATAAGGCTAGGGCAAGAGAAGTCGTTAAAAAATGAAGGATATAACAGAAGCACTAGAGCAGAGTACATCTAAGGGAGTTCAAAGAGGGCGACCTAGTTTTAAAGAAAGAAGGAGAAGCATCTAAGGACAGTAAGCTGGCACCAACATGGATTGGCCCTTATCGCATACGTGCCGTGGGAGGCAGAGGAGCTTATCATTTAGAAACGTTGGAAGGAGTCAGCATTCCGAGAACATGGAACGTGGCTAGTTTACGTTTCTATTACAACTAGTCTTGTGTATTTTGAGTTATTTGTCTTTTGAATTTTAGTTTATTGTCTTTGAATTTTGTGTTTGAAGCAGCAAATTACATTTATAATAAAGTATCGAGGTATTTCATGAATACGTATGCATGTTGCTTCTATGATTGACATTACGATAAGTCTAGGTTTGTAGGCGAGCATAAGCCTCGACATCAGATGGAGTCAAAAACGTGACAAGCTTGATCAGCAACACCATGATCGGACATGGTGCCAAGCAAGAAGTTTGGTTGAAAAATCCATGACTGAGGATGGTGCCAAGCAAGGCGCTTGGTTACAAAATCCATGATTGGACATGGTGCCAAACACGGTGCTTGGTTAACAAATCCATGATTGGACTTGGTGCCAATCAAGGCGCTTGGTTAAAAAACCCATGATTGGACATGGTGCCAAGCACAATGATTGGTTAAAAAAAATAAAAAAATAAAAAAATGACATCGGAATCAAGACAAGCGAATTTGTTAGCATTTAAAGGCATGCATTTTGTGAAGTTATAGTTGATCCAACTACTACACCACAAAGATGGTGTCCAAAACATGTTCAAAGGTACATAATTATATAGGCGAATCAAGCAACATAGTACAAAAAGAGGCAGCTACAAAAATCATGCTAGGCAATCGGTCATTCTCTGCTCCTTATCAACCCTCGTCTTTAACGATCTTTCCATCAACGACGCTTTTGAAGGGATCTAGCAGGGATGTGTCCAAGTCAGGTTGCACAACCTCAACTTGCTCAACCGCTCCTTTGAACCCATTCACAAAAGCATGGGCAATTTCGTTCTTGGCGGTTTCCAATGATGTATCTAAGGTGGATTCCCATGCACGGTTGACAGCTTCGCGTTCCTTGCAGTGTCGAGCATAATCTTCCATCGTCCTTTGGAGTTTGGCGAGAGCGTCGTCCCTATCCCTCGTCATCTCGCCGAGAGTGTCATCAAGATAAGTGTTCTTTTCACGAAGTGATTGTAGCTCTATTTTCATCTTTTTGGTCTGATCACTATCTAATTTGAGTAGTTTCTGCGCTTTTTTATTGAAATCAGCAACAAGGTCGGACCATGAAGATATGTCGGTATTGACTGCTTTTGCCGCATGAGCCTTCTTATTCGAGCCCACGACAGAAGAATCATGGTGCAGAGAAGATTCCCCTTCGACGTCAGAAAGGTCAGGAAAAGCTCGACTCTCCTTACGTCGTTTCTTTTGGACCGGCTTAGTGGCGGTGCACTCAGAGTCAGCAATGCCATGGTCGGCCGAGGGCTATGAGGAGGACTCCCTCATGCGTCGAGCCATCTCAGCCTTGGATAAAAACATAGTGTTCTCTACGAAGGAAAGTAAGGTAATAATTCAGTGACAGTTATATCAGTAGCATAATGCAAAGGGGCGACGGAAGTATGTACCAATATAGACTTGTAAGTCGTTAGGTCGGGATTTGAGATTTAAAAGTATTGAGGTGTCAAAGACAAGCCCTAAGCCGTCAAGTTTTTCGCAATCATTCAACTCGTTAGTGGCAAGATCATCGGGGGAGCAGGCTGTTTGGGTATGTGGATGAGAAGACCAGTATAAGGGGACTCTTTCTAGAAGAGATGGATTCTGGTCCGATTGTAACACTTTTACAAATTTTCCTTTAAAGGATTTGTATGAGGATTGGAACAAGGTTAAAATAGCTCGGTCTTTAACACTGCTAAGGGAAGCCCAAGAGGTTCGTTTGCAGGTCTTGAATTCAAAGAAGAAGAAAAGCATGTTAGGATTAGGAAGGATGCCAAATTGGTCACATAGGATGTGGAAAGCTCGTAGGAAGGCCCAACTGTTAGGATGGAGTTGGGCGGGGGAGATGTTCATGGTATTAAGCACTTTTTTTTTCAAAGGGGTGCAGAGGTAACCAGACACCAAGCTTAGTGAAGAGGGTTTCATAAAAGAAGCAGAAGGGAGGTTCATTAATATGACCTTTACAGATAGGTTCGGTAGGATCACAAGGGATGATGACAATGTCTTTGTCCGAGCCAGAACGACTCAAACATTGGGTACGACGAAATTCTTGAATATGCACTTCTGAGGTAAATAGGGATACTTCACGAAGATTGTCAGGCTTATCCTAGGGATATAAAGAGGAGTAGTTCATCACTGAAAGCAAGACAGACACACGTGGGAAATATGAAACTCTAAGGAATGAACAAGAGATGCAGAGTGAAGGGAAAGGAATATGAACAAAGATGTAGAATCACAAAGATACATGCGAATACATCATAACAGCAGGGCAAACCAAGTAAGGAAGAATGGAGTGTACCTGGGAGCAAGATTGCGGGGCCTAAAGGAAAGAAATGAGGGTGTTGGCGGAAATAAGAAGTTGTGCAGAAGAGAATGGTGTGAGAGCAGCATGGTGAAAATCGAAAGGGTGTGAGGGGAAGCAAAAAGGTGTAGTGGTGTGATGTAGAGAGGAAGAGGAAAAGGCGTGGGTATGAGAAGCCGCCACCTTTGAAAATGGGCCAATAAGAGGGGGGACATGTTGGTATGGGGAAGTGTGAGAGGCAGACGATGGGACATGGAGTAGAAAACATTAAATAAGTATCATAATGAGAGTGAATTGGCCTGAGGAAGATGATTGTTTCCCTGAATAAGGAGGGTTTGAATGTATGTTGTTAGAAGGATAACTTGCGACCTACTTTAGCCTCATTTGCTTACACATGAGGCTGGGGGGCATGTAAGGTTATGGGCCTAGCCCGATGTTGGGTCAGGTAACCCGGAGGCCGAGCAATGTAGTGCGAATTAGGGAACCAACGCAGAAGAAAAAGAGATCTTGGTAAATCAACATTAATGACTCAATTAAGGGAGAATCAGAACGGTAGATAATGGAGTTATGCTTGAATCCATATAGGGAGGAGAGACTCCAAGAGAAAGACAAGTTTTTTATAATCATCTTGCATGTTCTGGATTTAGGTCTCCCTTTTGCCTAGCTAGAACGGTATCAGAGCTCAGGTTGCTACATTTACTCATGGGTGAAGTTGTTGATCCCTCACAATTTTGTTCTCTTTACCATGTTAGTTCTAAGACAAAAGTGCAGTCTCAACAAATTGGTTTTACTCTTGAGCAGTATCAAACATTGTTAGCTCTCTTACAACAGTCCAAGTCTAGTGGCAACATTTATAATAAAGTCTCTATTATTCCTTCCAACATGACAACATAATCTGGTAATAAATTTATGTCTTCCTTTAGTTCTTGAATTCTTGATAGTGGTGCTACTGACCACATTTGTTCATCTTTAACTCATTTCACTTCATATCATCAAATTAATCCTATTTATGTCAAATTACCAAATGCAAGTCATTGCCAATTATTCTGGAACTTTTTTTCTCAATCAAAATCATGTCATAGACAATGTTCTGTATATTCCTTGTTTCAATTTTAATCTTATTTCAGTAGTAAAATTGATTGATAATTTATCTTGTGTTCTTACCTTTAATGGTTGTGACATTCAGGACAAGAACTCCTTGAAAGTAATTGGTTAAGCTAAGATGCAAGATAAACTTTATATACTCAGAATTCCATCCTATCAAAAACTTCAAATCAAACTCATCAAATATGCACATACAATCAATATTGTTAATGTTAGTGCTAGTGATCTAGAAACCTTTTGACTTTTTCGATTAGGATATGTTTCTAACAAATGTATTGATGTTATAATGACTAAATTTCCTTTTGTTAAATATAATGAATCAATTGTTTGTGATGTTTGTCATTTTGCAAAACAAAAAAGAATTCCATTTCCTATTAATTCATAGTCATAAATATTTCTTGAACATAGTTGATGACTATTCGAGGTACACATGGATTTTTCTTTTAACACAAAAATCTGAAGTTATCAAGACTTTAGAAAATTGTATTGCTTTTGTTCAAACACAATTTGAGACAGTAACAAAAATAATAAGAAGTGATAATGAGACTCAATTTTTCATGACTAATTTATTTGTTAACAAAGGAATAGTGCATCAAACATCATGTGTCAATACTCCACAACAAAATAGCATAGTTGAAAGAAAACATGATCATATATTAAATGTAGTAAGAGCTCTCATGATACAATCTCATTTACTCAAAATTTATTGGTCATACTCTGTGATACATGTTGCGCATATTATAAAAATGCTTCCAACACCTATTTTAAATTATTCTTCTCCTCATGAGATGCTTTACAAAACTGCAACAGATTTTAAGGTGTTTGGATCTTTGTGGTATGCTAGCACTTTGTCAACAAACAAACAAAAATTTGATCCAAGGGCATCAAAATGTGTTTTTATTGGTTTTAAAAGGGGGACAAAAATATGTGTTTTGTTAAATGTAAAATCTAGAGAAATTTTTGTGTCTAGAGATGTTGTCTTTTATGAAAATGTTTTTCCATATCAAAGGGTTAAAGATACTAGCAATGAAACTAACAGTCCTAACATTTATGATCAAATTTTGTTTACTGAAGATCAACTTGTCTTGAGTCAGCCATCACAAGCCATTCTTGCACTTTGTGATAATGCTGAAATAACAGTAATAGTAATAGTGAGTTAGACATTGAGGTTTTAGAAGAAGTTTGTTCCCATATAGACCAAAATCTCAATGAAGATCATGACATGGAACAAAATTCTTAATCAGATTAGTTTGTCTGAATGAGTACAAGAATAAAAAGACCACTTGAGTATTTAAAGGATTATCATTATAATCTTAATGTTTCCAATACATCTTCAAGATTTAAATATCATTTGAATTATGTTTTTTCTTATAACAAATTATCACCTTCTTACACATCTTTTGTTATGTCTCTTTCTTCACATGTTGAGCCCAACACTTATTCTGAAGCAGTGAAACATGACTGTTGAAGAAAAACTATACAATGTTAGATATGTGGTTTAGAGTCAAATCAAACTTGGGAGACTGCTATTATGCCTAAGGAAAAAACTGCCATAAGTTGCAAATGGGTATTCAAAATAAAATATAAGGTTGATGGGACATTTGAAAGGTATAAAGCAAGGCTAGTGGTAAAGGGATACACACAAACAAAAGGCATTGACTACCTTGATACTTTCTCTGCATTAGCAAAAATGACCACCATAAGGTTGCTTCTTTCTCTAGCTTCTATCTATAATAGGAATTGAAACAATTAGACATAAACAATGCCTTTTTACATGGAGAGTTGAAAGAAGACGTATACACTCCTCTTGGATTGACTTCTATTCAACCAGGACAAGTTTGTAAATTAAAAAAGGCTTTATATGGTCTTAAGGAAGCTAGCAAAGAGTGGTTTTCCAAACTGTCATCTCTTTTTATTTTCTGCGGGATATACTCAATCTATGAATGATCATTCCTTATTTATTAATTCGTTTGAAGGATCTTTTACAACATTATTGGTGTATATGGATGATATAATATTGGCAGGAAATGATAAAGAAGAGATTGCTTGAATTAAACAAGCTTTGAATCAGACATTCAAGATTAAGGATCTTGGAGATTTAAGATATTTTCTTGGTCTAGAAGTAGCAAGAAGTAAGAAAGGAATAATGGTGAATCAAAAACAATATGCATTGAAATTGTTAACATATGCATGTATTTTAGCCAGCAAACCTGCACTCACTCCTATTGATAATCATGAAAAATTCTCTTCTACTGGAAGTGTTTCTTGATTGGAAGGCTTATGTATCTCACTAATACCCGACCTGACATAACATGTTTTGTGCAACAACTTTCTCAGTTACTTGCTAAGCCTACAATTGCTCACTATACTGCAACGATTAGAATTCTTACATATATTAAAGGAGCTCCAAGTCTTGGTTTGTTTTTCCCTTCCAACACTTCTACTCACCTAAAAGCCTTTTGTGTTAGTGATTGGGGCACCTGCAGTGATTCAAGACAATTTGTGGCTGGTTTTAGTGTGTATCTTGGGAATTCTTTTATGTCCTGGAAATCAAAGAAGCAAGAAACAATATTAAAGAGTTCTTGTGAAGCTTAATATAGGGCAATGACCACTATTACATGCGAAATTCAATGGCTAACTTATCTTCTTCAAGATTTTAAAGTTCCTTTTGAGCAACCATCTCTTTTATACTGTGACAATGACTTAGTGATACAATCCAAGTAGACAAAAAGATGACCAAGGATTCAATAGACCATTAACACTATGAGCAGTCATCTGAACAATCAAGTCAAGACCCCACTAAAGATCTAACGAAACTCACTAGAAGAAGAATTGGACATAGACCAGAACACCAAATGTTCTTTCTTCTGGTCTTCTTAAAAATAAAACATATTGTAAATAGTTTGGGCTCACTTTAGGAGTCCAAATAGCAAGATAGACTAAAGTAAGTTCATATAGCATAAAAAGGGAGTGTTATTGGTGAAATGGACTTGTACTAAGCTCATGTTTCAAGACAAGGCATCTAGGTTTAGGAAGGTTGCCCTACCTTCTAGAAGACCTAGCCAAAGGGGCGGTTTTGACCTTAGTCAACCCCTTTGGCCGCCCTACATTTTCTTCCCATCATACCCTCCCTCATTTTGTTTTCTGAGGCACCCATTTCTATAAATAGGGTGTCTTACTCCATGTATTGGCACATTGAAATTTGAAATAGAAAAGAAACTCTACACAAATTGTGAGTGAGACTTGTGTTCTCTCTACTTTGGTCTTATCTTGTGAGAGTGAGAGCTCTTCAAGTGGCAACCCTCATCACTTATCTTGGAGATCCCACACACTCCAAGTGCCATGTTTCTTCCATTTCCATCTTCATAAGCTTTCCTATCTTTCATCTTTTCTTTCATTTCCATTACACCATTTCTCTTTGAGTTTATGTTCTTGTCTTTCTCCCATTTTTCATTTTGTCCTCTTCACTTTAATTGTTTTCTTTTATGCTCTTTCATTTCTGCAAAGCATAATCATTTTCACCATATCTTATGTTTTCCCTTTTGCCTTTGGAAGTGAACCTTCACACTTACTTAACCACTTGGTTAAGTTCGTGTTCAGTGGGGATCTTCCCTAAGTCTCACACCATAATTGCTAAAATTCAAATCATAAACAAAGTGTCACCATTAAAATGGACAACTCTAAAATCAACTCACATCACTCAGCAAGATACATTGCAACAAATCTACTAACATTTATATCAAAGCCTTAAGTCTTCAATCTTTCAAGAATATTTGTTCCAAGCTAGGTCTCGTCAATATTTTCTCCCCAACTTGCGGAGGCTAACAAAGGATATGGATACAAGGCTTCTAGAAGGAAGCTAATATTAATTTGTCATTTCTAATTCTTAGTTGTTTCTTTTTGTACTTATGTCTAGCCTTTAATTTTTCTTTTCTTATTCTAGTCTTTATTGTCTTTTATTTTACATTATGTCTCTTTAACTAGACCTAAAATGAGTGTACTGGTTATATATATTCAAACTTTTTGCTTTGATCTAAGTAAGGAAAATAAAATAAAAGAAATATTCTTTCTCATATCTTTTACCTTCTTTTTTCTCTTTTGTTTATATATGTTCTATTTTATAATATTACTTTAAAGAATCAAATTTCATCACAAAATATATCAGCAAATTAAATAATAAATCAAGGAAGATTTTTCCTCCATAGTTTATTTGAGCTTGATGGACATTTTAAATAACAATTTAGACTTGGTATTAAAAACTCATAAAACTTGTTTGAAGAATAAAATGTAGCTCATAACCTATTTCAACTAATAACATATTTCTTAACACATTACGCAAGATAATAGATATAAGCGAAAAAGGCATATAAAAATGTTTTTATAAATAAAAAAATTCAGAGTAAAACATTGAGAAACAACAAAACTTGTTAACATACCATTATGTACTACACACACATATTATATGTAACAAACATACCTCTCACTAACTTATTGTAGTTCAACCATTGTAGTTCAACCATTGTATTTTGTATTAGTATTATTTAATTATACAACAAGTTCACAAAAGGACCCACACATTCACATCATGCAGAAAAAACTCTCTTTCCGTTTTAAAGAAATAAGTTTTAATACCTCAGAATTATAAATATTGTTATTATTAATATATTAAAAATAATGTTGTTAACTCCTCCCTATGAAGGTGATGTCCTCCATTCTCTTGCACTTCTTCATTGTCATTGATTTCTTTTTGTAAAAAAAAAATAAAGAAAAATGTTGCTACTAAAATTTAAGTAATGATGTTTTATTTTCTAGAAGTTGCAACTATATGACAATTGATATCATTTGTGTTGATGCCCTCTTTGATGATTTTATCAAATTTTTCATATTGACTTTTTATGTTCTTTAAGTTGATATTAAATTTTTCTTTCGTATTTGTTGGTGTTAGACTACAAAATTATATTATTTTATCTTTTAATAATATTAAACATTTAATCTTATGATTTTAGTTTATTACTCAATATATTTATCAAATTTTGAGTAATATTTTTATTATTTTTATATTTTAATTTAAAAGATGAAAAATAAAGAGTAAATCTTTAATAAAAAATTAGAATTATAAATTAAAAACCACCAAAACAAATCCAAACAAAACTCTACAATTTTTTAGTTTGGTTTTATTTTCTATTGTCAAATCAAACTTTGTGTAGTTTGGTTTGGATTTTTTTTTTCTTCCGAATCACCTATCTTTTTATATTTAGTTTGAATGTATTTTTAATTTGGTGTTAATTTTTATTAGAGTGATTGCATTTTAAATAATACTCATATTTAGTCCCTATCTAAAAAGAAACAATACTTATTTTGTAATTAGATATATCTAGGTTATGAGAGGGAGAAATTTGTAAAAACATCATTTGAAAATTATTTTTAGTTAATTCTATCTATCTAGTTAAAGTTGCAAACATTCAAACACACTTCTCAAACTTTCTATCCAATGTTAAACAAAAGAACAGTAGAACAAAAAAAATCCAAGTGATTTCACAAACCCTTGATTATGAAAGAAAGTTATTATATATATATATATATATATATATATATTACAAATAATCAATATTGCTAAATCTAATTTTAACTATAATCTCTTTTGTTAATTAGCCATTGAATGTTATTGTAAATTTACTTCATACTACATTACCATCATGATTCCCTATAAGATTACAAAATTAGGCCATTTATATTCATCTTATATCAAACTATTTCATAGATTTTTTTCTTTTACATGTTGGTTTTATTGAACAGGAATTTTCTATTTATTCAATCAATATTATTCTAAATTTTGTCCCCCTTAAAACAAATTATCGAAATAACGTGCCATAACCAATAAAAAGCAATACATAAAATTATCTTGAAACTTTGAATGACTAGATATAATCGTGAACTTAATTGGCAACAACAAATTCTGCAAGCCCACAAAAAATCCTATTAACTCAATCAAATTCGCCATTCTTTTTTATCAGAAGTTGAATTCTGATGAGTAGTATGAAAAGTTAAGAAAAATGATAAATTTAAGCAAATTTCAAGCTTTTGAATTTTTGCATTCACGTACAAAACAGAGTGAAACCATCGAATACACAATACATATATACTAATATAAACATTCATTATAAGAAATTGAGGTTATTGTTATAAGAATAATGTGAATCTATATTCATTAAGATTTAAAATAAATGTAAATAGATCTTATTGATAAAAGTTAGAAACAAAACATTGTTTAACCAATGTTATCAAAATCTAGATAAGTTAACCTGAAATTTTCAGTAGAATCATCATCAAGTGGGGTGAAGAACAGGTAAATACGAGATCCATCTTGAATTCCATAATCAAGCAGCGACACCTTTTCTTCCTCCTTAGTAATTACAGTGCGTTCATCAGTATCAAGAATAAACACAAAACGATCAGAAGGTAGCTTTTGTTGATTCTCAATTTCCCTCTTCAAATCTTCAACTGTTGCATCATTGCTCACTTCAATGGAGAAAAGTGTTCCCGTCAAGTTCTCCACCACCACCTTCATCATGCTCTTTCTCCTTTTCAATACTCTTCATGTGTGCTGCATTCTCGGGAGTTAGTTTATGCACATTGAATGCATACTAAATTAGTTGCTATGCCAAAATTAACCTTCTTCTCTTATTTATATTATGGCTAATATATATTTTTTAAATATTAACTAACACAATCAAAATTTGAATCATACAAGTTTAAATTATACTCTTCAGTCGTCTTGACAATTTCTGTTACTTCCTAATTACGTGGTGGTTGTTTGTAACACAATACTAGGAAGTGTAAATAACTTATTCTTGATCTTTAAATTTTTTTTTAAAAGAATTATGAGACGGTTTTTTAATTATTTTATATAAAACTTTTGTCTGGTGTATTAAGTTCAAAGTAATTTTTTTAAACAAAAATAAATCTAATTAGTAGATAAGGAGTAATTTTTTTTTATGTAAAATAAATAGTACTTATATTTTAAAATTAAACAAATTCTATTTTGATATCATATTAAGAAGTGAACTTTAAGTCTAACTCAACCTTATAAAATCAACTCATATCACTTATATACTATAAAAGAGATATAATTATGATTAATTTTAAGTTTCATTAAATACATATTTAATTTTATCATAATTTTAAAATACTGATTTTTCAATTAACAATTATTACACTTTATTCTCTGGTATCTTCTGAGTCAAATTTTATCACAACATATATCAATAAATTAAATAATAAATCAAGAAACATTTACCCTCTTAATTTGAGCTTGATGAACATTTTAGCTACCCAATTTATAATTGTTATCTAAAATGACTTGTACGGTAAAAACTCATAAAACTTGTTTGATGAATAAAATGTAGCAACCCATGCTTCTTAATAATTTACTCAAGAAAGACAATAAATAAAAAGTGAGTGAGACATTGAGAAACAACAAAACTTTACTATTATATATGTTAATATACTTGTAAGTTGTAACTTGCCAAATCTGCAAAACATTCTCGCCATACTTTATATGCCTACATGTGCATTCCACTAAGCAATTAACGAACACGCAAATAAACATGTATATAATAAATATACAAATTATTAAATAAAGAATAATTTTAAAGATCAACAACAATTAATTATTGTATTAATTAAATTAAATATTATTTTATAGATTAAAAAATTAGATAATTACAACTTTAATAAGTAATTAAATATTAATTTAAAAAGTATTGATTAATAATAAAAATTACTTTAAATATTAATAATTTTTTAATTAAAAATAATTTAGAGAATATAGTAGGTGGTTAAATAAGAATTTAAGTTAATTATTTCTATTGTGATGTTAAGCTGTTTTTTAAGATTTAAATACTTTATTTTTTATTTTTTTATTTTTAAATATAATTAAATAGGAATATGAAATGTGTAAAAATAATTCTTTAAATATTTTTATATATACATACATACTCTTTCCTTTATACTTTTAAAAATATATTATTTTCTCTTCTTCCATATATTAATGTATGGAAGGTAATTTTGTCTTTTTCTTATAATAATTGGATGTGACCGTTTCTTTTTCCACATTCATAGGTTTTTCTGTCATCCCATACACAACGTGAAAATACTTTTTCATTCTTCTTGTGTCATTCCCATATAGTAGCTTTCGGATTATGCAATTTTGATACACATTTGAAAAAATATTTCTGGATTACATAATTCAGAAACTAATCATGCATCTGAAAAAAGACTTCCGGATTATGTAATCTGAAAGCTAATTACGAATTTGAAAAAAAAAAGTTTCGAATTATGTAATTCAAAATATTACAGAGGAATATTTTTGGAAATATGAAAATTTATAAAGGTGAAAGAAGAATATATGGAGGTGCAGGAAGAAACAGCCATTGGATGCAGGTTTCAATTTGTAGAGTGCAGGAAGCAGTAGCCCAAGTTGAGAGGGGTTATATAATGAAATTCCCGGCCCGGACTTAAAATAACTTGAGGTCCAGAAATGATTACTCATCTGCATTAAAAGAAAGCCCAAAGTTTAGGTGCAAAATAAATATCTCTCTAATTTTTTTTCTTTTATTTTACCATTATTTTTTTACACAGTTTAAATTTATTTTGGTGCAAATTTTACCATTGGTTTAATCATGAAGACCTACAGAAATAAGAGAAATTAGAAAGTTTAATTGCATACAGTGAACACATGATATTTTTGAAAGTGTGAATTATAGTTTAAAAAAGTCAGCTGAAAACATAAGAACAAACTATAAAAAAAAAAACTATTAAGTTACGAATTTTTCTTACTTCAAAAGTTAAGAGTTCATCACTCCTATCCTATTATTGGTGCTTATATCGGATAATACGAAAAATTTGATTGTATGATAATAATTTGTATTGAATAAAATATAGAGCTATAATATATATATATATATATATATATATATATATATATATATAATATTATATATATATATATAAATAAAGATAAAAATATTATAAAAATCATAAATCTTAATTTATATTATTACATGTAGTATAATTTATTTTCATATAAGTATAAAGGATAAAGTACTAATTGAAACGCTTCATATAACATGGTAATATTTTTAAACACATATTCCTTTTTATTTTATAATAAATTACATTTGAATTATCATTTAATACTATAAAATATCTCAATGATTTAGAATAATTGTCAACATTTTCTAAAATAGTCACACTAAGTCTCTTCTAATAAAGATTAACATCTAACTCATTCTAAAAAGTTGTTTGTTGGCAAACCTCAACTTCATGGCACAAGTTTTTTGCGCAAAATCTTTTACAATAGTAGTATAAGAATATTTTAATCCTAATATATTAATATAAATTATTTAGAATATTACTGAATGATGCTAACACACATAAATAATTAAAACAACAATGTTTCCTACATATCCAAAGATACTAATTAAAACAACTATATTTCTTCCATATGCAAAGACACTAAGAAATCAAACTAATTAACTACTAATAATACTAGATGGCTTATGGAATATTTTATTAAGTATGAACATTAAGATTAACACTTATCTTTCACATAATACTAAACATCAAATTGCTCATATGAAAAATCACTAAATATGTGACCACAAATTGACTCGTACAATAACTAATTTTACACAAGTACTTGTCCATTGAATTACCCATGTGAAAATTAACTAATTTTAATTTTTCACAATTTGACATAGGTAATCAAACATATTTTTAATGGCATGCCTTCAATAAACAAATACATCAATTGAAATAAAACATTTAATTCATATAATACAATAATTTAAAATAACTAAAAGCTAGTTTATTAGGAAGAACATGTTATATTTAATAAGATAACATTGAATAACATTCTTTAGAAAATAAAGATTTTTCTTGATCTTATCTTTGATTGAACAAGTTGTTGCTTGAGAGATGAGACCAATTACTTGAATGACACTTTATCGTTGGAGTAATAAGCTCTATAATTAGGAACCTTGCTCTCAATTGAGATAAATCACACTGCTGAAGTGAAATATGTATATGACAACACCTATCAAATGTTTGAAAAACAATTAACTATTTTTTTTATATTTACCAAAATAATTTCAATGTAATATTATAAGTTAAAAAAATAAAATATTATTTCAATTCAATTTTGTACATGACCTCACTTAAATGAACAAACTAATCGGTACTTAACAATCTAATTTAGTTCTATCAGTTATTTAAATCTTATGTTTATTTCTTCCATAATTCATATATTTCAAATATCATAAAACTTTACATACATGACCTAAACAACCCAAATAAAGACTTTGATTCAAATTCTATAGGAGTTAAATCTATAGTTATCTCATATCCTATAATTAATGTCTTACTCTATATCATCCAAATATGAGATTGTCTCATTTCTCATAACATGTTTAAATCTTCTAATTTAAAATTCTATTCATAATTTTGTATAATTCGACCAACTTAAGTTCTGACACATCAATTTACATGTAAAATTTTAAAAATCAACCCGTTAATAAAATTCTAAAATTTCTCAAACCATGTTCCAACTTATTATTTTTTTATTTTCATGTTTTAATTAACAATACAAATTTCACACCAAATTCTTGCACAAATGTTTACGAGTTTGAGTGTAATATATATATATATATATATATATATATATATATATATATATATATATATATACTATAATTTTATTCACAAATATCACATTATTTAAAAAGTCTAAAATATAGTCTTTAATAAAATTCAACTTAAACTATTCATTGAGCTAGTAAAGTTTGGGTAAATCACATTACCATTCAAACCTTAGGATTTGAATTATAAAATAAAACCATATTGTATGAAATCAAATTTATCATCTAATAGCGTCCTAAAATATGTATATCTTTCATGTTCATCTTAAAAAAGTTGTCATGAAATAACTGAGGATACATAAGTTTGATCAACATATCAATCACTTAATTAGAGTAAGAAACATGAATTAAATGAATGTGACATTTTTGAAGTTTATACCTTTTTGTCATTTCAATGTGTTTCATCACTCTAATATTCATAATTTTAATATATGTTTCATAAATATCTTTGTTATTATAATTATACATAATAATATATTTTTAAGAGTTAAAAATATAACAAATATGAATAAATTTAAGCAACAAAAGGTATAAAACATCATAATATAATGTGATATTAATTTAAATGAGAAATTTGTTTTTAATAGCAAAAACACATGCATTTCCGTGTATTCACAATTTTTATTATACTAAAATAATTTAATTTATTATTTTTATGACATATTAATTAAAAATATAAAAAAATCATAATTTAATATACACTACAAGAAAATTATTAGATAGAAACTAATTTTAAAAACAAAAAATTGTTATTATATTTATTGAATTATATAGAGACTAAAACTAAAATTGCACATAAAATATACATACATCAAAAGCTAAAACAAAATAAGTCAGTTTTTTTGAAGTATGAGCTCGTAACAAAAAAAAACCAGGAATTATATAAACCAACTACCATCAATCATAAAAACACATGCAAATATTGTTGAAATACATTAGTTGTTGAAATACTTATTATCCAAGGTTATTTTGCTGAGTTTTTAAAATACATTTTTTAAAGTTTAGAAAACTTATTTGTATTGTAAAGTTACACTTTGAAAATTTTAGAGAGTTTAGTTATAAAATATATTAAAACTATGTAGTTTTTAATTATTTATTTATTGAAGTTTGAAAAATCTGGAATGTTTTATTGAGGTTCTACAATAAATCTTTAGAATTTAACGATGGTTAAAAAAACTTTCGTTATTTTATTGAGATTTTAGAGTAAACATTTGAAACTTAAAAAGGTTAAAAAGAATTCCATTAATTTGCTGAGGTTGTAGAATAAACATTTGGAACTTACTGAAAGTTACTAGAAGTTAAAAAACCTCTTTTATTTTGTTGAGATTTTAGAATAAACCTTTGAAAATTAATGAAGGTTAAAAAACCTCCGTTATTTTGCTGAGGTTTTAGAATAAACCTTTGAAATTTAACTAAAGTTAAAAAAACTTATGTTATTTTGCTGAGGTTTTAAATAAACTTTTGGAATTTAATGAAGGTTAAAAAAACTTCCGTTATTTTACTGAGGTTTTAAAATAAACCTTTGAAATTTAACGAAGGTTAAAAAAACCTTGGATATTTTACTGAGGTTTTAGAATAACCTTTAGAACTTAATGAAGGCTAAAAAACTCTCCATTGATTAAATAAACTCCTAAGATTATATGAACCTCCGTTAAAAACCTCTTTTTTCCGTGTTAAAAGATTATGCTAAAAGAATTACTAAATAATATCTATAACAACATAAAATGAGAATTTTTCTCAAAAGAATGTGTACACAATTTTTTCCCATTTCTATTTGCTAATTTTTTTTTTAAATTTTATTCTTGAAAGAACATATATAATAATATATACTGAGTATTCTCCTCATAACCCTTTTTTTACACAATTTTTTTCACATTTATCCATGAAGAAATAACAATTAGTTTAATATATCAATTTAATATTTTTTTTCGATTTTATTCTTGAAAAAATAATCTGATTAATTTAATAACTTCTCTTTAATAACTTCTCTTATCATTAAAATTATCAGTTACAACATTTTTTAAATATATTCCAAGTCCCATATTCTTTTCTCCCTTCCTTTACTCTTTTCTGCATACACACTCTCATTCTCATATATCTTTCTTTTACTATATTTTTTTATTAATATCTTCAAAATTAATTCTTTACTAATCTAAATTCAATATTTTCTAATTCTTCATTTTTTAATATGTATTATGTTATTGTACATAAATTAAAATATGACAGTATTGTTCTTGCTAGGAAGATGAGGCTTAGAGAACTATTGAATGATGTTGTCTCCTTCCTTCTTTCGGGTAGATTACTATAGCTTCACTATGATACTTCTCGTCCAGGTGCTACTCCTTCGGGTCTCGGTTGTTTAGCCTCAGGTGAATGCCGAATGGGGGGTACCTGCAGAAGGTATTCGGGCGCTCAAGTCAATAAAAATGGGTATTCAGCACTCGAAGGTGTACAGTGATAATGACGTACCTTGTTCTTGGGATATGTTCTATTTATATTATTTTAATGGGCTTACCTTATTGGGCCGAATTAGTAGAGTGGATCGCACTTAGGGGCGTATTACCTAGTTCTTAATGGTAGTTCCGCTTTACTGATCTTGATTTGAGCATTAATGGTTTAGGTGAGTCAGTCGGCCTGGAGGGACGTGTTAGGCTTGGTTGGCTCGGTCAACTTGGACAAGGGGACCAAGTCAAGGTACTTGAACATTCGGTCATACCAGTACACTTGCCCCCCAGGCTCGAGGGTATTTAACCCAAAGAGTCTTATTGGTCGTTCGGTGGTTTGGGTGCTTGTGATGGCAGTTGGGATATATCGGGATCTGATGTGATGAATGGGCTCTTTGATGTGATGTGTTGGCGGCACCTCCGTGCCTGATATGACCCTCATTAATGAGGGGTTTTTTTGGCGCCAATTTTCGGTATCTTTAGGATCGTTGGATTTAAGGAGATTTAACGATTGAGGTGATTGTGGCGTTTCATATTCCGAGACCCTTAAGGGTATAAATAGGGGGTCTCCATAGTGTTGAGGCATTGTTTCTTTGTGAGTATTTGCTCTGATAGCCGAGTGATTTCGTGTCTCGCCAAACGATCCTTATTTCTTCACTCGTCCTTCCAGCTTTTTAAAGAGGTTAGTTATGTCTTCTTTGTCTCGTCCCACTTCTTCTTCTTCAGATCTCGCTTCTCCTCTTCCATCTCCTCCTTCTTCGTCTTAGTCTTCTTCTTCTTCATCATCGTCCGGTTCTTCCACGATCGAAACTCTATCGGTTGGGGAAATTCAAACGTTGCCCTTGTGGGAGTGGTGAGGGAGGATGACCCGGCTGGTGCTTTTGATCGGTCGGGTGATTCCGAGTAGTTATTGTTAGAATATAAGACCTTAAACGAGAGGGGGGGTGAATTTTTTAAAGGGGTTTTCAAAAAAAATTTAAGCTAGAACAAAATCTTTTATATGAAACTCAATTAGAAATTCAGTTAGCCAAGATATAAAGCACAAAACAGCAAAGCACCAGAAACCATGCTAAGTGGAAAGAAAGAACATATCTCTTAGGAGGATTCACTTAGCATGGTTCTTGCTAACTCTTCAAGAGATATGTTCTTTCTTTCCACTACACCATTTTGTTGAGGAGTTCTTGGTGTAGAGAAGTTGTGTAAGATCCCCATCTTCTCACAGAATTTGCTGGATTTCTCATTTTGAAATTCCCCTCCATGATCACTCTTTATAGAACCAATGTTGCTGTTTTTTGTGTTTTGTAACCTTCTAGCAAGCTTTTTGAAGGCAGAGAAGGCATCACTCTTTGATTCCAAGAAGAGAGTCCATGTGTACCAAGAGAAATCATCCACAATAACAAGAGCATAATAGTTGTCACCAAGACTCATGGTTCTTGAAGGTCGAAACAAATCCATATGGAGCAACTCAAGGGGTTTTAAAGATGAAACAACATTTTTAATTTTGAAAGAATTTTTAACTTGTTTCCCTTTTTGACATGCTTCACATATGTGGTTCTTCTCAAACTTATGGTTGGGTAACCCAATCACAAGATCTTTAGAGATTAATTTGTTTAAGTGATTCATGTGAATGTGAGCAATTCTTCTATGCCATAACCAAGATTCATCATGCTTAGAAAGAAGGCAACCTATAGAACAAGGATAAGGAATATCCAAGAGATAGACATTGTTGATTCTCTTACCAATCAACATTACCTCTTTCGAGTTAGGAAGGAAAATTTCACAAGAGTTTGTCTTGAAGATTACTTGATAGATAGCCTTTGTCACATAGTTGGCTAATGCTGAGCAAGTTGTGCTTTAGTCCCTCTACATACAAGACATCATGAATGATCAAGATACTCTTATCTCCTATAGAGCCTCTTCCAAGAATTCTTC
>Ga0123342_1002942_pt1 | contig 27909 bp, 11 predicted proteins | sample Turbeawhitnodule_FD_89960 | JGI IMG/M metagenome (GOLD analysis project Ga0123342, IMG submission 89960) | Root nodule microbial communities of legume samples collected from Mexico - Turtle bean Mexico white nodule | ecosystem: Host-associated > Plants > Roots > Nodule | place: Mexico: Nepantla... | reverse complement strand
GAAGATCAAATAATTGAGAAATTGATCCTTGTAATTTGGTTTTCTCTTTTGATTTAATTGTGTATATTATAAAATTTTATTTTCACTAGCTTACCCTTGCTTTTCATGTTGTGTTGTGAACTGCAATGTATGATTGTACTATGTACACGAGCAGATGATCATACAAGTGTTGAAGGTTTTAAAGGGCTTTAGGATATTCTTTTGAATCTTATATTGTAAATATTTGTATTTCTATAAGTCCTCATAATATATTAGGAAATTTTTGAAAAACTATAAGCTTGTATAAAAATATGTAGAACCTGTATTGTAATAGTTAGATGTATTTTTGGATATTACAAAAATAATTCTTAAAATGAATTGAAAAAAGTACAATAAAAATAACTTTTCAAATTAATTAATAAACTAAAGATAACAAGTATTAGATGAGAAGCAAAACAAATATATCATGTGCATCTCCTTCCATATATCCAATTTTAAAAAATAAATATCACCTATACCCAAATTTATATTCAATCAATATAAATATTTTTCTTTAAAAAAATTGGAATAGTTTAAACAATATCAAGAGAAAACGAATTTATTTATCGTGACGCGTGCTATATCTAACGTTGAAAGGAATATAGTGAGAAATTAAAATCGAAGTGAAGATAAAAGTATTATTTTAAAATGGGATAAATTATAAGTATAAGTATGTTTAGGTATTCATTATGATATGCTTTGATTTGTTTGATTGAGGTTGGCAATTATAGAAGAAAGAATATTAATATTCCCCACTACTTTGTGTTTGTATTTATTTGTTAAGATATTCCTTTTAACTTAATTCATGACGTCATTTCTGAACATCCAACCAAATCACTGTGTTGTTTTAATCGACAATAAGACGCATCTAATCACACTCTCTTATGCCATATGCCATATTTAATCTTTAATATTCCCTTTCCTATTTTAAACAATTCAATTTATGGCATACCTAACAAATATAATTAACATCCCACATGTCTCCAATACAATCACTGCTACAATTTATATCACTAAGTGTTTGTTTAGCCATTCAAGTGATATTTTATAATGAGAATATTTGAATTATGTTATTATACTTCATTGGATATAAGTGATTCAAAATCTTTCAAACAAGAAGTTTCATAAGTCAAGTAATAAATGTTAAATATTGATATATTCTTGACTTTAGTTTTTTTATATTTTGAATATTTCTTATGTTTTATCTTCTTAATCGTTTTTTTTATAAAAATATTTTTATGTTACATATCACTACGTAATTTGATATCTTAGTTAGGCTGACACCTCAAGTAACAATAATCGTCTGCCATCATGAAAAAAAGTATTATTAAAAAAGAAAGAAAATACAAAAATATGGGAGAACTAGGTCAAAACCCATATGTTAACAAAATCGATACATAAATAATTCTAAGAACAAACTAGATGGAAACTTATTATACCTATGAAATGATTATCTATGAATAAATCTTAAATGAGTCAACTAATCAGCACACGCATTCCCTTCACGAAAGATAAGAGTAACCCAAAAACCTGATTTTTTCATAGTAATTAAGACAAGAATTTCATTGATTCCGAAGCATCCAAGGAACGTTTGTCCTAGCAATAAATGCAATGCAAACCAAAACAAAATCACATTTCAACCCGACATTAGTAAGCCCCATCTTTTGAGCTTCCTCAATAGCATGTATAACCCCATAAAACTCAGCAACTAGAACAGTCTAAACTTCAAGGAACTCAGAGAAAACATCTTAATAGTTTTTTTGGGTTTAAAATTATACTTTTTATCATAATTTTATATTTTATTTATTTTTCTAAAAAATGAAAAATATTTTTATTTATTATTATCATTATTATTTATTATTAATTTCATTATTACTAACAATTTGTTTCTTAGAGGGAATCAAACTCGCACTACAAGAAAATCATTAAATAAAAACCAATTTTAAAGACAAAAAATAATTAGTTGTTATAGTGACTAAATTAGATACTGAAACTAAAAAAAAATATTAGTTTTTAAATTAGTTTCTATTATTGATAAATAATTTATAAATTGATATCTTATTATTTGATGTCTTCTAAAATTAGTTTTTTTTAATAATTTTCTTGTAGTGTTTAAGGAGTATTCGAACAACAACAAAAAAAACAAATCAATATCAATATTTTTACTCAAGAATTTGCTCAAACAAAAATCTCTCACTCAAGCAATATTTCTCTCAAATAACAAAAAATTTAATTGAATTATTTTTATATAATTTTTAAACGAAACACATGCTCTAATACATGATATATTTTGAAGTATATGATGAATATAAATTGATAGATTAGTTGAGAATCAAATTTTAATTATAGTTCAAGTCACGTAGATAAAAGATATTAAGTAGGGATACATTTCTGGTATTCAACATTTTTTATTGTTTTAATATTAATATTGCTAAATCATACACCACTCATTATTAATTTAACATGGCTAACAAATCTCACGAGGTAACTTCTAATAATTAAGCAGCTCAAATTAAAGATATTTAATTAAAGCATATTATTTACTTCCTTGTTATAGAAAGAACTGATTTCAAATTTAAGCAAAAACTTGAATTTAAATCTTATTGATGAACAAATATGTTAAAAATTATCAAATTAGTCATTTAAAAACTAGTAAAGTTTTATCCTATAACACAATAATGAAAAAAGACATAATAGTTATTATATTAAAACCTGAAAATGATATTTTCTATGTTGTGTTTTTAATTTTAAATTGATAAGAAGTATCCTCATTTTCAACAAATAATATTATTGTAAATAACTCTAACAATAATGTTAAACTACATCAAACTAACTAAAAAAAAGTTAATTTTTTCATTTAATTTAATACAAAACAGAGATGACAATTTTGAAAGTCCGAAAGTCCAGGTATTATTTTCAGAACCACTTTCTTTCTTTGCTTTCAGGTACCCCTCATTTTACTTTTTGGATGTGTTGGTAAAAATACTTAATGTGTAAAAATGACATTATTCAATGAGAAAAAAATTGATTGTAACTTTAATTGAATAATTTAAAAAGTCAATGATTACAATAAATTCTGAAAATAAAATATGATATTGAGAATAAAATATAACTAGTATATATATATGATATTACTTCTTGAAAACTTTTTCGAACTTTTTCCCAAATAACATCATACTTTTTTGTAAAATAATGTGTTAAAAAGTGATTTATGAGTATATTAGAATATCTCTTCTTGAAAACTTGAGGGTCTATAATTTTATGTATTTGGTTTGCTGTGATAACTTATATATGTCTATGGTGTTCTCTCGTGAATATTAATTGATATATGAGGGGTGGTTTTCTCCTTCCATAAAAAAAGTGTTATTTTTTATTATAATTATGTTTTAAAATATAAGATAATTTTTAATTGTTTGACACTGTAAAATTCAATACATAAACAAATAGTGCAAAATGTTCTATCTGCTTAATGAGAATAACTTACTTCAGAATATTTAATAAAATTGTATTTAGGTTTTATGGAAAAAAAATCACAATTGGAAACTTTTAAAACTAAATACTGTAATGGATAAGTTTTTTCATAATTTAAAAAAAAATAAAGCAAAAGGACTTGAAAATAAAATTTCTATAAATTTAAATTATGAAACAAAATTAATTGTTCATAAATTAAAACTAACTTATGTATAAATTAATTTGTTGAGGTTCTTTTCTATGGTTTTTTTAATTTTAATTATTCTAAAAGTATTTATGGAAAACTCTTCCAAATATATCATATTATAAGAAGAACCTTACCTATAAAATGGGCAATTTTTTTTTTTGTTTATGAGATCTGTTTTTGTTACACGTGACTGGAGTGAGTGGATGTACAACTAAAATGGGTTGTTCATGCGTCTACAACCGACACTGAAATGAACCAACGTGTCAATTTAAACCTTCTTCATACTTCATATTTTATAATAAATATATATAATATTTTATAATAAATTTATACTTATATGAATGACAATTCTTGGTATTTATCAATTTTATTTTTATATTAATATTTATTTTATTATTTTTTAAAACATTTCAATCATTTCATTATTTTTAAATATTTAATAAATAACTAATTATTTTATAATTAATTGCATTTTTTTAAATTAATATTCTATCATTTTGTAAAAAACAGTTATTAATTTAAAATTTTGAATGTGGAGAGTGACTAAAATATATTATCATTTTCTCATGTTTTACAGGAAAATTACTTCTAATATGATTTTTTTATTTTTTGTTATCACCATTTATCTTTCTACTATTTCTCTATATTTTTTTCTTTTAAGTTTTGCTTTTCCATAGTACAATCATCTTGCCTTTTTATAAATTTCAGATCCAAGAGACCACCTTTAAAATAGAAATTGTGGGTTTGCACCAGATAGCATTATGTAGAGAAGGTATGTCATTCTTTTCTTAACTTTACTTTTTTATATCCTATACTTATGTTTTGTTTTGTTTGTTCTTTATTTGTTAATTATAGATGGTTAAATTTCAGAGCAAAATAGAGGAAGAAGAGAGGAAAAAATTTCAGAAGCAGCAACAAGAGTTCTTCTTCTTTCCACGAGTTTGTCTTCTCTTCATTTTTTTTTTTAATTTTTTTCTTCGTTTATTATTACTTATTCACAATCTCACAATCTTCAGATAGAGAGAAACTTCATTTAGAAGAACGTAGAAAGAAGAAGACACTGAACCCCAATGCATTATTTCATGTGCGCGTTCCTATCACTGTCGTGCTTATCCTCAAGAGTAAGGTTCCAATGCGAAGGAACATTGTTAAGAGCGGTGTGAAATCATCCACTAGAGAGTGTAGGGAAAGGTTGATAATTTTGTTTGTGAATAGAAAAATAAATTGTTGGTTTTGGAATTTAATTGGGAGGGTTAAGAATAAGGGGGTGGCAATGATGGAGGATATGAAGGGGGTGACGGTGATGGAGGATACGAAGGGGAAGTGGCTGACACTGATGGTAAAGGATATGAACGATTTGACCAAGTCTCTCTGCAAGTCCAAGGAAAATAAAATATAAGCATATTTTATTATATTTTCTTTTTTTGTATATAATATTTTTCATGATTAATGTTGATTGAACAATTGATGATGAATTTTTGATTTATTGGTTAATGACGTCACATGTGTTGCAATGATTAAGAGTCTCTGTTACCTAATTGTCATATATAATTGGTTGTGCATAGGCCTAATGGAAAAATATTGGTTTAGTTCCGATAATTAATAAAATATTAAAAAATAATGAAACTCAAATTCTATTTCATATTTTTTTTATTGAGTTTATAGTTTTAAATAAATTTTAACTATTACAACTTCATCAAATATATATATTTTTTACCTATAATTAATAAAATATTATAAAATTATAAAAAAAAATGAAACTCAAATTCTATTTAATTATTTTCTCTCTTAAGTTTGTAATTTTAAATAAATTTAAACTATTAAAATAAATGTCTTTAGAAAAGTGTTATTGTCATTTTTAAAATTTCATTCTTATTTAAAATTCAATCAAAGTGGTTTTATTATAAGTAACAAACATAAAATAATTGTAAGTTTGTCTAAGAAATTTTTTTAGAAGTTCTTTCGTACTACATGATTTTGATAATAACTAATGGAATAAACAAATTTGTTTTGAAAAAAAATATAATTATGGTTGTTGTTATGTGGATGTACAGTGAGATTAAAAGAGAAAAAAAAAACATTATAATTATTTTTTGGTGTACACAAATTTGTTCATATTTTATCTTTATTAATTTATTTTAGTTATTTTGTCATTTTGTAATTTCAATAGTTAACAAATCAATTCTTTAATTTTAAAATTTTATTTCATTTATTGTCATTTAACGGTGGTTAGATGTGGATCACTTTATTTTGAGTGGGCACGCTGCCGTTTGTTTTAGAAACTGCTTTTATGTTTCAAATTGATTTTTTTTTTATATTTTTAAAATTAAAGATATTTGTAAATTTATCATATATATATATATATAACCATGTTTCCTTCACACAATATATCAGTGGTACACTTACATAATTTATGTGTCTTCTTATGTATATTCATATTTATTAAAATGTATCATAATTTTATATGATTAACATAAGTGTACGAATAATAATATTGTTTATTCAAATTTTAATATTAAATATATATATATATATATATGATAAAAATGAAAAATGCGGATAAATTGACGTAAGAAGACGTCTGAATTCCCACTAGTATATATAATATTTTATAATAAATATATATAATAATTATTAAACATAAAATAAGTATGTAGTTGTTTTAATCAATAACATAATTCAAACAAAAATAATAAAATTAAATATTTTTTATTAAAAATGAAATTTTATTATTATAATACAAATAAAATATGTTAATATTTATTGTATGTTGCAGTTGTATATATTTAGTTGTTGGCTCCATACAGTGTATTTGATTTGGTGCAATGAAACTTAGGGTAAAGTTTCTGCAACCTTCGGATTCTCCCATGTTATTATGTTATTTGGATTACGTTTGGTCGAACGATTAAAAGTTTAGTCATTTTTCACAAAATTTCAGGTTACGTATGGTTATCTACTGCATCATCTTCCTCATTTTTTTTAAGGTAAATGCTAAGAGGTTTCATTTTAGCTACCGCAACTGGTGTACTAGTTTATGAATTGTCCTATCCTTTGTAAGACAAAAAAAATTAATAGTATAGTACAATTATGATGTTGTTTTTTTAAAACTTTATTTTTTTGAGATTTTATAAAATCACCAGATATAAGAATTCCAATAATTTCTTTATTTAATAGTGTACAACTTTTAAGAAATTAAAATAACTCTTAAAAGTTGTCTTACAACTTTTTAGAATCAGTCATATACATAAATAATCATTCTTGTATTGTAATGGCAAATGGCTCTAAGTAGTAAAATTTCATAAAAACAGATTTTCATATTGAAGAATCCCACATAGAATTTCTGTTAAAAATGCTCTAATTTAAAATATATAAAATTAAATAAGTTAATAAAAAAATATTTTTTCATTAACTAAAAAATATTATGAAATTAAAAGTAATACTACATACACAATTTTTTTAAAAACAGTGTTATGAATACATTTTCACAACATTTCTTCTTATCCACACCCATTCTTATTAATTAAAATTTATTAAAAGCTGAAAAATCAACAGAAAGTTATTCAACAAATAAACATAATATTAACACTAATTACTCAGAGAATAGATAAGTTCTCTTAAGCAAAACTGTGGTCTTTCATTTCAAGTCCAAGTAGAGGAAGAACATATACTTAAGAGAATTGTCTCCATCACCGACTCAAGTTGGCTCAACTCTACCAAGCCTCAAAAATCTTATCATAATTCTCTGATCGCACATTATAAAGAGTATAGAAAGCATGCAGAATTGTCATTTCAGCTTTTAAAGAAGTTGCCCCCAAGTGTCAAGACACACTTAAGAATATGTTCTCTTTTCTGCTTTTCGAGTGCAGCCATATAAAGAAAACTAACAGCAATATTTTTTATTTCTTTATAAAAAAAATTACAATTTCAATCTAATATGTGAACCACAAAATTGTTTAAATATACTAGTGTTACAACTGCTAATGGCACAACTCATTTGCTCCTAACAATCTATAACATGTTTCAAAATTGGTTGAATAAAAAACTATCAGGATCTCTTCACAATTGCAGTAGCATAGAAAGGATGATGACAGAATGCAAAAGAAATCTTCAACTTCGGGTCAAGGGCTCCTGCTCTGCAAACATTCAAGGCAATGCTGTTGCGTTCTGCTACTTGCTCTATTTTGCGCAGCTCAGCCATTGTGTCAGGGTCATTGGCAAAACTACTTTTCACCTCTTTTGCTATCCTCTGAGCTTCCTTGAAGTAATCACACATTGCTAGGGTCTGAAGGAGAAACAAATAAGTGAAAAACCTGATCTAAGAGCATCGAATCCTAATAGTTTTCAAACGAATACTCACAGAAAAGTTAGCATGCATAGTAGACTCCTTGAATGTCGCATATGAGACGTGATCAGGAACGCACGCTTTCTGTAAAAGCTCGAATTGCTGAACAAATATCTGGACAAAAGTTTGTACATGAATTAAGTTGCAAATGGAAAGTTTGATTCATAAAGTACGCACTTCAATTGTGCCATTATGGACTTGCTGAGGGTTAACCACACAAATCGGGCGTGAACTACATACTATTGTGAAGCATCAACAAAGATTCAGTTTACTGAATATCCCTGGATCTGTTTGATTCGCAAAATGTACTTGAATACCACAGAAAAAGACTCTAATGCAGTTTAAATAATCTATTGAAGGTTTCTCCTTGTATTTCGAAAAATATATACTTGCATATCCAAAACTATCTTTTCTTATTATAGATAAGATTACAAGTATTCAACTATTTTTTCTTATCAACAATGAAAAGATTGCATGTACTCAGGCAAAAACAATAATGCAATTTTAATAATTAATTATCCATAAGATGTATTTGTTTGTCTGAACGACGTCCATGAAATGTTAGGTATTATGAAACCATAATTTAGTATAGGATGTATGGGAGATGAGTATTTGCTGGTTCTAAAGGACAAAAAAGAGGACTAAGATTAAGGACCCATCTGAAAACTGAATCCAGCACTGGTAATGAAAAGATTCATCATTGATATTTAGTGAGACTAGATTAAATGTTAAAATTGAAATTAATAAAAATCTGATGAAAACAATAAACTAATTGAAATAGTAGCCATTGTTATTATCTTATTTATTATATTAATTTGATATCTTTGAAAAAACAAATCAAACATTACAAGTTTGACGCTTAATTTTTAAACGCAAAAAAAATTAACACTAAAGTTTAAAGTATATTTGATAAGGCCAAATAAGCTAGCTAACTTGTAAACTAGATTAACCAAAACAATGATATTTGATACCTTAAAGTAGCTTTGGGATTTCTAGCTTATAAGCTATAATACAAATTACTTCAAATAGCTTTTAACTTATTTGATTTTCTTTCATTACTTCCTTTCTATTTTAATACATTTTCTTGTTATCTTTAATTTTTTTTTACCTATAATTACAAACAATGAAGATTGTAAAAAAAGAAATTCAATGTCACAGTAATTTAAATTGAACAATTAAAAATAGTAAATTTATGAAAATATATTAGAATTAAATTTGATTAATACCCATCAGATCAACTAGTTTAAATAAAATAAATTTTTTAAATTAAAAAAGCGTATAGAACTTTTAAAAAATAAATAGAAACACTAAAAAGTTTAATAATATTTAATTATTTTTTTAAAATATAAATTTATGATTACATAATAATATATTTTTGTCTATATAAATTTGATTTATATGATAAAACTACATGATAAAACTAGTGTAGTTTGGTCCTTTATTTTACATTTAATCAACTTCAGTTAGTTCTAAAAACACTTTCATTCCAATAAATTATCTTATATACTAGGAGCTTATTAGCTATGAGTTTATTAGGTAGTAACTTAACAGCTAACAGCTAGTTTTCGCAAAAGTCACAAAAGACAAGTCGTTTTTAATACACTTGAAAATTGTATATGGGGAAACAGAAAACCTTACCTCGTGTTCTGTATTGAAAGGGCTTAGCAGCGGAACTATTCTGTGCTCATTCCTCAAAGCAGCGAACATCTAGAAAAATAATTTGATTGCTGCAGAATGTAAGTCCACTAAATTGGATCAAATAAGAAAAGCAAAATACGCTACCTAAGTAAATTATCATACACAGGTAATAAAATGTGGCCATGTTCATTTGGGAAAATAGGGTTCTCAGTTTTCATGTACAGACTACTAAGTTCTGGGTCCTACAGATCTGGGAAGAAATTTTCAAGCCACTAATGTCTCTGTCTCACATCTCAATTCCTAGATGAAATAATGAAAGACATTGCCATTGACAATATATACAGAATTACCATGCTTAGCCCTTCAGATAGATATATTTGGCTTTGAAGAAACAAAACAGTAGCAGAGATCTGATAATCCATTTCTCCATCCTTAAAAGAATCCCTTTTTTTCTTTGTCTTTTTCTTAGCTGGTCAACAGGACACAAATACATATTGAAGTCAGAGTCAGAATAAGCTTTTTTTTTCTTCTGATAACCAAATGCACCAATACAAAAACTCTTAATCATAATACTGTAGGAAGCATTAAACTGTTGCCAAACATAAAGCAGTGTATTCCCTCTTCCCAAATATAAATCACTTCTAATGATAAAAAATCTTGATGAATTACCGTCACATACCAGAGTCACTGCTCATTGACATCCGGAGATGTTTCTTCTCCGCAAGCTTGATTAACACAACATAAGTATACCAGTATACCATGCAATAATCATGGACAGAGTAGAGTTCCAGTTCAAATCCCAAATTGAGAAACCGAAAAGCTATCCAATAAGTTTGCTCTTCTACCCATGCGAGAATGTGTTGGTATATTTTGAAACAAACTTTCTGCTAGAACAGAGTAATATTAAATATTAACAGATGAATTGTAGTTTAGTGAAAACAGCTAACAGAAAGTAAATCAATAAATGCCCACTAAAAGTATGCGTGCTGCAATACCATGAGAAAATTCACATCCATGCAAGTAAATGGTAAACCAACAAGCAACAGACCTTATTGTTTGGAGCTTTTGAGGCTTCTTCAAACTCTCCTTTAAAAGCCATCTCCAGCTTCAGAGTAATGCAAGATTAAATCAAGATTAGCTTTAAATGAACTTCCGGCAGTCATAAAATCTAAATATTTGCATTCACCATAGAAGCTGAATCCTACACCAAATGCTGGAATATCTCAGAATTTAATCTCATTCCCTATACCAAATTTCAATTTTATTCTTTTTCATTTTCTTCTTCTTTTGAGTTTTTTAGAGGATGGGGGTGTCATAAAATACAAGTATTTACATTAACCACAGAAGTTGAATCCTACAGAAAATACAGGGATAGCTTGAGCATTATTTAATATCTTCCCCTGTACCAAATTTCTATTGTATTATTTTTGCATTTTCTACTTCTTTGGTGTTTTTCATAGGATGTGGGTGTCATAAAATATAAGTAATTGCATTAACCATAGAAGTTGAATCCTACAGCAAATGCAGGGATAACTTGAGTGTACCAAATTTCTATTATATTATTTTTGCATTTTCTACTTTGGTGTTTTTCCGAGAATGGGGGTGTCATAAAATATAAGTAATTGCATTAACCATACAAGTTGAATCTTATACCAACTACTGGGATATCTTGACCATTTAATTTCCTCCTCTACACCAAATTTGTATTGTATTCTTTTGCATTTTATACATTTTTTAGAGGAGGATGGGGATATTTTTTGTTGTCAAATAAGAAAAACAAACACTAGTAACTCAAAAAATTCAAAAATTCCAATCCCCGAAAAAGAAAAGTTTCTCAGAGTAAGATAATGGCAGTTAAAGAAAAATCTCAAAATTTTATGTCAATCGCTTGTACCAAAGAAGAATTACAAAGCATCCAGAAAAACCTTTGTAAAATTTAACTCAAATTCTTAAAGAAAATAGGGCATGTTAAATGAAACTGAATGGAGCAAAATTTAGAGTGTGACTTCTTGTACTTTCCTTCTTTTACCCCATTCATTTCAGTTTCTTGTAATTTAAAGGCATAATAAACATATTCAAGCAGATTTTACGGCATAGTAAAGAGAAAGGAGAGGGGTAGTTAGTTGTATACTTGAAAAATAAGTAAAGGACACACCTGTACATAGGTGACACGCCAGTCTTGTAACATTTTCCCTAGCTTGCGCCTTTGCCATGCAGCATTTGTACAAATAATTTTGAGTAAGTTTATCACCAACTGCATGCATAAAATTATACCGATTATACAATGTCTAATTCAACAAATGATGAGCTGTGCAACCATTTCATTGGAGGAAAATAATTTATACAGGAATAATACTGTCCTCGAGTAAAAAAAATCTAGGTTTATTATAAAAAAAACTAAACAAAATTAAACAGAAGGTAGCAACTGAGCCTTTATAACTTCAGGTAAAAAGATGAAGATCATCATCATCAAAAGTATGCATGTCTATACGAATTCAGCACATACAAAAGAGCAAAAGGGGTCATGTTATGTTAGATCATTAATAATATGCCATATCAATGCTTTAATTGCATTACCTGTCCTAGTTGCACCATAAATTCATTTTTCTGAATGTCATGCATCTCTGCAACTTCAGGTAATCCAGCAGCTCGAGTGATCATAGAAAAAATAGGATCTCGACCATAGAGTTTCCCGTCCTGGACCAGCAGAAGCTGATAACAAGTTTAAATGGTTGAGGTTGGAGAACAAAGAACACAACAATAGTAGTATTTAAAATTCTACAACCATGCATATCTAGCATGGCTTTACAGGTAAGGATGGAGTGACACAATGAACCAATAGCACAAAGACATGCATCAACATTCCAATAAGAAGCTTGAAGATGTAATAAGTGTTACTTTGTGCGTCTCAACCATCCATAGCAGGTTCTTCAAAAGTGTAAGTGTTACAAGAAATCAGGTGCTGTGCTTTGCCATGGATAACAGTTCCTTACATATTTTGACTAATAGATGTAAGTTTTATAGTGATGTAACTCTCCAATATTCCATTCAACACAGTAAAAACTAAGATAATGTATTATAATACTCATTAACAGAGTCATATCATCAGCCTAAAATTACTACATGTTTATCAGCCAACTCCATCACATATAAACAAAGGGAAACCGAATGCTACAAAGCTCCCACTGCATTCAAGGTTCAGGGAAAGGTCAGACCAACATGATCTATAGCAGGCAGCCTTTCAAGAGGCTGATTCCTCGACACAGAAGGTAGAAAACAAATTATATTTTCAATAAGGTACTTGGAAAAAGTTCTAATGTTCATAGAAGACAATATATATGGCTCCTTCCTGGTTGTCTCCTAAGAGAAAGCATGTGAAAAAGAAAAACTAATTGAAAAATATTTAATTTGATTACATATGTAGAAGATTCATTGAAGTATCTATAACAAGACAAGAAAATCCTCATCAAATCAAGGAGAATCAAGGAACATTTGAATATCCACCTGAAGATGGGCTCTGGCAACCAAATCAGGTTGAGATTTCTGGAATTTAACCACAAAGAGTAAAGCAGCTTCCAACGATGGGGCCAATGTGTAGGAACAAATAACATCTAGGTCTTGAAGGAGTTTCATGAAATATTCAAGGGCCTGGAAAAGATAAACTGGAAATATTATAACAATTGAAGTAAGTTTCATGTATTAAAAGCAGCCCTGTAAACACTTACCTTTTCCCAACAAAGAATTTTGATTGACCTTGGTGGTGTTGGGGCAGATAATCTACAGTTTAAACTAGCATCAAAGCCAATTGGTTGACAACCTGATGCCGTTGTATTCTCTAAGTTTTGCTCAGACATTCCATGAGCATTAACTCTAAGAAAATCTGAACATTTTTTAATGTAATCAATCTCTGAAATGCATGACGCTATGTGTTTCCTTGCCAACTCCAAACCTCGTCCTTGGGGTCGTTTCATAGACATCAAAAGATGGTAAAAATGCTGAAAGAAAATTATGTCATAAAATTAGTCAAAGAGAGTGTTTAATTGATAAGAAAGAATTGAAATTGAAATGATAGCTGAATTATCACAAGATGGAAGCAGAAATATACCAGATAAACAAAAAATAAAAGTACCATCAAAGAAAGCCACTAGGAATAGGGTAGTTGCAAGAAGGATTGGGTAGTTTGGAGGTCATACATTTGAACCTCCACGTAGCCATTGTGACCAGAATAAAGATATATATGGAATACAAAAGGTTCTAGATATGGGTGCCCAAAGTAGCCTAACATAGAGGATATGGGCATAAGGAGTAGGGACATCCTCAACTTCTTTTATCATACTAAAACTATGCTAATAATGGGAAGTTCAAGAAAAGGGTGCATGATAATTTTACAGTGCTTATCATCATATCTTCAACATGTGTAGATTGATTAAATATATTGAAAAAAGTGTGTTTATTTACAAATTTACACAACTTACGTATATCTAATAAATTATGTACAACTGTAATTTGCATTATTTGCATAACTTAGAAGAGAATAAACATAGGATAAAACCTTACGAAAACGTAATCGACACAACAGCGCTTTGCAGTAGCCTTCTTCCAGATCAGGATTATTTTGAAGTGGCTCAATATCTGCAACCGAATAGCTCAACTAAATTAAAAGGTACAAGTATATATTGGGGAAAAGTCAGCATGATTGAGTTTGGCATTATGAAACTTAGAGACTGTACTAGAACTTTGGACATTATGAACAATAAATGAAAATCATAATTTCCTATGCCATTGAACTCCAAACTTCGATACATCTTTGTTCGCCAATTTCACCATTGTACACACAGCAAAACAATTTTCAAAGAGAAATATCAAAAAATGATCAAACATTAAAATGACACACATATCTCCAATACACTACATAGAATTCAAGGATGGCATAAAGCCAACAAGTATTTACAACATTTTTAAACATAAGAATAGTAACAATCTTCGAGGGGTATTAATTTTGAGGTTCAGTTTTTTCCTCTTGAACATCATTACTAAGTGGCACCCCTCAAGCCCTTTGGCAAAACTATTGGAAACTTAACGAAAATTTTGATGAGACCTCACTAACAAAACAAAAGTTAACTTTTTAAGTTTCAACAAGCACTTACCTTCTCTTTTTTTTCTTTGATAGGCAAAGTCAAATATATTAATATACTATAAATCAAATATGTTAATATACTATAAGAGGGACCATAGCATAAGATATGCAAGGGGTTTACAATGAAAAAGTTAGAAACATAACCTCTGAATACACCAGTAACAAGACATCTAAAACCAAGCAATTACCTTCTGATACTCTTCTTTTTGATGATGAAGCCTTACAAGAACGCAATTGGCGAGATATTGTTTCTTCGACAGCATTTAGCAATGATAAACACTTTTCATCTCCATCTCCACTCAAAGGAAGGCCATATGCCATGGTAAATAGATCCTCTTCCTGACATGAATAAATATGTTAAATTTTAATAGAAAAAATGCTCTGCAAGAATATGACCTAAAAAATAGAAGGACAAATAATTTATGGTCGTACATTCACAGAAATGTAAAGCTTGTGAAAAGTACATGTAGGATATATGTAGAGCAGGTGTGAAAAAAAAAACAATTATGACGATGTGTGTTCAAGTGACACATAATCATCGCAAAGTTTAATCTATAAAGGGAGATCCACACAAATAAATAAATATTGAACATAGAGAATCGTAAATCCTAAAATTCTATCCCATTCTTTTCATCCTAAAGTAATTTAATGAGTGGAAACTAGACAATATATAATCACAATCTTCCAAAAGAAAAAGAAACCATTATTTATTTGTGCAACGGAAGAAATTAAGAATTCAGACAGATAACAACACCAAGAAAATGTAGGCATATAACAGAGTTAAAAATAAGTGCTGTTGGAATACTTTACTTCATGTGTTCGAGATTCAGAGACAGCTGAAAGGATTGCTTTGCAAGTTGCACGTATGACTTTACAATAAGAGTGCAACAGGGCATGCGACGATGTCCTCTCAGGTCGTAGGAGATAGAGGCAAGAATAGACAGTTTGCGCCAATGAATGACCCTTGTGCCATGTTGCCTGCAATTTCAAATGACAACTAACATAAAAGCAGGAAAATGTATACTGAAGAATTGTGTAGAACAAACAGAGCTATTGAACACAAAAATGTTACAGATGTTCATAAAGATTCTAATATTCTATTTTACTAAAATTTTGGCATATCGGACCAATGCTGTACGATTAATTGTAGAGGGGAGGGAGGGGGAGAAGCAAGATTTGGAAGTGCACAGTGAAATTGGAGAATAAATTACAGTGCATAAATAAATAAAGACTAGAGAGCCTCCCATCAAGATTGTACATTTTGTCAACCCCACGAAAAAATGAGCATGCATATGTTGATGTTTCTGTACGTATTTTGACTTTTGAGACAGACATTTTCAGACATCTTAGAAATAATTCTAAAAAAAAAAAAATGATTCTACCATACAACCAACCATATCTAAAGCAGTGGCAACTGGCAAAATGGTATAAATACCTCACAAGCTAGTAGATGATCCATGATGTCAATCACGCATTGAACATCAGTAGTTTTATCAGCACTAATAGGAACAGGAGCGACGCCATTCTCAATGGCTTCATCGAGAGAATAGTATGTACAAGCAATACCGGAATCCATCTTCGGGTCCATTATCTGAAAAAAATCAATAAATAAGCAATTTTTACAAGCCCTCTGCATAACACACCCCCTGACATTTCTCACGCAGCAAAAAATAAGCAAGGTAATCTCGTAACCCTATATCAAAACTACTTATGCATAGGAAAATTAAATATAATTATGTTTCTTTGAAATGCAGCATAAACCAAACATCAAGAAAACCTCCAATGCGGACATGGCAGCAAAAAGATTGAAGTTGTCTCCATGAATAAGCTCTCCCTCTTGAAGATCTGACAAGGAACAAGGAAAGTTACTTCAAAAAACCACTTTGCCAAACACACCATACTATAGCAATTGGTGTTGTTAATATAAGCCAAATAAAAAAACGAACAAACAACTTTCACACTAGCATTTAATTTGATGAATTTAATTTAGAGAGAGTGGTTATGAAGAGGCGATGAAGTTTTAGGGAAAGAAGAAAAAAGGACGAAGCAGCATGTTGAGAAATTGAGTGAGAGAAGTGACCCTGGCACGCGGCGTTGAGGAGAGGGGACACATCGGCCCAAACGGAGTTTTCGCCGGAGGGAATGGAGGCGCGTGGAGGAATAGATGGCGGTTCAGAGGCGCGATCCTCGGCCATGGATTCTGGAACCTTAGCTTGAAGCTGTGCTTCAGATTGAGAAGGGAGTGGGAAATGTTTTGAGTTTAGGCTGCGGTTTTGTTTTTGTTTTGTTTTGTGGAAAACTGAAACAACACTTTCTTTTTCCCTCAGAGTGGCGTGAAGTGGAGAAGTTTGTTTGGTTGAGTTTTGGAAAAGCTACACGAGTGAGGGGTGAATGGGTGAAAGGGTGAGGGAGGGTTTAGTTTAGGGTATGTTTGGGATCATAAATGGATCCAATCAATCAAGGTCTTTACATTTTCTTCGCCTCTTTCCAATTCTCTTTTCACTTTATTTTTTCATGGGCTCATTTTGATTTCATATAAGATATGCTTAAATACGTGTACTTTCAAAATTAATATAATTTCATTTTTAGATGCTTTATTTATATTTTAAATTTAGGATATTGTTAAGGAAAGAATATAGATCTTTTTTTTGTTTTTTAGATTTAGAGATGTTACTATTTTTTTTTTTAATATTATAAAGTTGCTTAGCAGAGTTTTTCATTATAGTGTAGTTTCATATATAAAGTATGAGAATAAATGTTTACTAGTTTTTATTGTTAATATTTTACTTCATGTTCAATCGTTGCAATTTCACTTCATTTCCTTCCCTAATTTGTTCTTTTTCTTTGCACACTTTTTCTCCTTTATTTACAACATTATATATTCATCAATATGTATCATTACCAACAAGCATAGTTAAAGTATACTTTTTATTCTAATTTTAATGAATAAAATGTGTTAAATAATATAACAAAATATATTTAAATAATCTAATCGTGGAAGGAAATAACTGTTTTATTATTATTATTATTATTATTATTATTATTATTATTATTATTATTATTATTATTATTATTATTATTGTGTTTAATACTTGTTCGCTTCTAATTTTAAAACTTTCACTTTAAAACAGGATGATTTTGTATGCTAGAAGAAATAATAGGTTTAATTACCTAAGATAGAGAACATGTATGGTATTTAGAGTTTTATCAATAGTAAACTTCAAACATGTAGAGATAAATTAGACTCACACAATCACGTCTTATATGAAAATGAGTTAAATGTAGTTAACCAAATGTATCACATTAACAAAGATTTCTCAACTGTTTTGAGTTAAAATTGAAGACATTATCTCCTAAGAAAAAAAGGAAATACTTTTAAATTTTTTTATTCATTTATGAACAGATGGGAAAGAATCCCAGCATTCACCTATCCATTTCTGAACAACTGGGGGAAAATCCCAACATTCACCTATTTGGTCTATTTCTCTATTAACAATAAACCAAATAAATCAAGTCCTCCTCTTAATGACGAATATTATTTCTTATGTATCATAATATATTAAGTGTCTCCATAATGTAAATAACAATCGATGTTTCTTTTCTACTAATACAAGATACACCTCCACAAGCTAGCATGAAAATGTAACCAAGATTTCTTGGTAACAGTGCAATCCACAAGTGAATCATTACTTTCTTTGCAACTTTTTGGTGGTCAACACTTTGATTTTGATATCTTCCAAACTCCAATTGAAAATGTAATGTTACGTCTAGTGCAAAGCAAATCATACATAATACTTTCAACAACTGAATCATATGAAATGTTTTCACGTGTTCTTGCTCAATGTAAATTTGTAGGCATTGACTCAATTTAAATTTATCAACCCCTCACAATGAAAGTCACACTTTATGAACAATTTTCATGTTAAAAACTTGGTTTGAACAATTTTCATGTTAAATCATTCTAAAACTTGGTTGATATAAGCCTTAGATAAAACATATTTAGTGCACACATTTATATTTTTATTGTACATTAAAAACACTTTCCGTATGTTTTATTTTCAATTTTTAAGTCATTTTCTTTTATTAGTAATACATTGGGCTTATTAGTAATACATTAGGTTTAATGTACTTATTAGCCTTAATTTTGTATTTTTAGCTAACATAACCTTTTCTAATTATTTTGGCCACAACAATTTTTTGTAAATATTATATTTAGCTTATTTTAGTTGTATTTAATTCTACATTTTCAAGACTTTAAAATGGACATATGATTTGTTGGATTTATAGTTATTTTTCTATTTTCTATGAGTTTAGAAGTTGAGCACAAATTTATTGAATTTTTATAAAAAAAAAAATCACGTGGATTCAATTCCTTGTTTTAGTTTAGACTTTTATAATTTAACTTATAAACCTAACTAGATCCACATTTAGACATATGTTTACTTCATATCTTAGGAGGCTTATACATAACTTAAATCATTTATCTAGTTTTGCAATTTTAGAAAAATGTCTTTTTATCTCATTTTTTTAATCAATTTCTGAATTTATCTTTCCCTCTTGTCCTCTCATGTCTTGCATTATTCATCTATAAACAATTGATTATTGAAGATCAATTTATAAAATCAAGATCTAATAAGTTAAATTGAGCATTGTATCCATTGTTGTTTAACACTCAAAGTTTGTTCTCTCTTCTCTAATTTTGAATTTGTACTTTATTTGTAATTTATTTTATTTATTTATTTTAGAAATCAAATTAATAATCGATTGATTCTTGATTTGATAATTATATACGGATTAGATTGAATGTCATTTTGATTTGATTTGTACAATTGATTAATGGATTAATTATTGAAACTTGAATCTGAATAATTGCAATAATATGTGAATTTACATTTTATCTTTTCTTGATTTTCATGTTTAATATGTGTCTCATTTTCAAATTTTACTTCCACGTTTTTAATCCATAAACCCTTAAATTAATTTGTACATGAAAAATATTAAAAATTGAATAAGATCAATACATATCCTTTGATAATTGATTTAGGTTAGTGCTCTATATTGAAAATTTTAGAGAAAACTTAGAATAATTGATTTAAAAAATATATTGAATATCAATCTCTTCAAATAAACCCAAAATACATTCATATCTTTCTTTACAAATCTTAATGCCAAGGACATAAGATGTCTCACTCATATCCTTCATAACATGTCTCACCCATCTCATACACTATTGGAGATCCCACATCGACTAGAGATAAGGACATTTCATTGTATATAAGTGGGTGCAATCCTCAACCTCATGAGTCGGTTTTATGGGGTTGAGTTAGGCTTAAAGTCCACTTCGTAATATGGTATTAGAGTCATTTCGAGCCTATCGTAGCGAGTTAGCCTATTCATCGAAGGAATATACAATTCATGTTTAAAACAAGAAACAAAATTTACTCCCACTAACCTTTTGTTTTCTACATTGATTCATGATGTTCTCTTCAAAACCAATTGAATATATGTTTATGAAATTGTTCTAGCCAAGAATGATGTCTCCCAACTAGAACATTTAGTTTAACCATAGAGAGTGGTTTTCCAATCGAGTTATTATGCCTTTTTCGGATCATATGTGTCCTTTTTATACTTTACATTCTTCCTATCTTTCTATATTCATTCTTATTTTTAGTTTTTTTCAATACTGAATGTTAATTCCCTGTTTAAGGTCAATTTTCGTTATTTAAACTATTATAATGATACGAGGATAAAATAATGGGATTGTTATATAGTGTATATTTATTATTATTTAATATTGTTTCTACATCGACTTTATTCCTTTTCACAAGAGTCTAAAAACTACTCAAACCCGACCTATGATACCACATAAATTTTAAATACAATTTTTAGGAGGCTTGTTTCAAAATCCATGTATGAACTTATGAAACTTATTTCATGTAAACATCTTGTTCTAAATCACCATTCGAGAATGTTGTGGACTTATATATAAATAAAAAATCTCACAAAACTATAATTTATAAGTTTTTATGTTGAAGTAATTTTTCCATGTTGGTATAGTTTTCTCCATCAAATTACTTAGGAGATGATGATTTTAAGTGAATTTTTTGTTTTATAATTTTAATTTTAACCAGCAAGATTAATAACTCGTTCTTACACAAAGAGTTTATTTTATAGAAAAGAAACTCAAAATAATATTAGGATAAGAAATGCGACATTTCAATGATTACAAAGATAACAAGTAAAAACAAGAAAAGAAATGATAAAATTGTTTACTTTTGGTAATAATTTTAAAACTATAAAGAAATAAAAAAAAAGGAAGTTAAATTTACTCCAAAATGGATCTACTCTATGGTTTACACATAATGCACATTTTATTAGTTTGTAAAAAGTGGAGAAAGGTGTCAATTAGGTAGTCTGATGTTGAGTCGTCTGAGCCATACTGAATGAAGAATCATATGAAACACATCAAACGACTTAGCCGGTCGATTCAACACAAAATGTCTTTGAACTTTCATCACTCTCTTATGCAATTTGAGGTACTTAGCACGGGGAACACTTTTTAGTATTGTCTTGATTTCAGTTATCCTTTTTGATGGAATGTGCAATGAAAATTTACTCCAATCAAGAACATCACTGAAAGGAAGTTGATAGTAATCTGAAACAATTACAGGCACACATCCTGCATTGATAGACTCCACAACTCGAGGACTCGCCACTTCATATCCACTAGGGCACAAGCAAAACCTGCTCTGTCCCATTAGACCGTGATAGTCCATGCCTTTAGGAAGATACTCATGCACTTGAACTTCTTCATCTTTGTCTTTCCAATGCTCAAGTAGTATCTCCCTAATCCTACCATGAGCCCCTCCAGCGAAGAAAGCAAGTATAGAACGATTATCAGGATCATCACCAGGAATCGGTGAGCTCAACTTATAACCTTGTAAGTTCATTTCAGGCATTGACACATCCTTTTCAGGCTTAAATCCTTCTGAAGTGTTCGCATTACACAACACTCTTATCATGTTCTTGAAAAGCTCTTTCCCAGATTTCTCTCGTGAAATATCTGGAGCCTGCAACAAACATAAACACATGTAACATCTAACAATGTAACAGTTTATGTTGAAGTATGTGGTGCAAATTGTTACCCAGTCATGACAAGAAGCTAAGAAATGATCTGCACCAGTGCTTCTGTTCCAGTATGGGTACCTGGTGGCTATGATGTTGGTATAATCAATGGTGACCCGCATCAATTCATCTCGAGAGTAGGTGGTGAGAGGGTTGTATAGATACCTTACGATTTGGGACACACTTACGGGTAGCATGAACACGTGGGCCTCGTCTGGATGGCGGGCCGAGAACGGGCTTCTTATGTTGTCTATTTCAGCTATTACGTGTCCCTCGATGCCGTAAATCGAACTCGTGGGCCCTAGATGTACCAGGGGTGTCTCACCTTCTCTGTACGTCCACACTCTGAATCTTTTCAACATCTCTATGTGACTTCTGCACAAATGTTCTATCAAAGTCATGGCCATGGCTAAGGGACAAAACGGAAATTATAATTACGACACGTCAATTACTGCAACATTAAAATTCACGTAATGTTCAGTTTGAAAGGAGAAACAACGTGCGAAAAGGGAGGTTTTGGGTTACGAATTATGAAGACTTGAATGAAATTGACGTTAGTCATCAAGAAAATCTGCATGACTGAAGGATTCAACTCATACGAAAATCTGCATGACTGAAGGAATCAACCCATACGAAAATATGCATTGAACCTTACTTTCTAAACAATTATTAAAAAAATGAATGTAATATTTGGAAAGGGCAATTTTACAGGAAATAATACAAATTCATATTTAAGAAAAAAAAAATGGTTCCATTTTTATTTTAGAGAGAAATTAGATAATCTTTTTAAGTCGTTATTCTTATGAGTTGAAATTCTTTTTTTTGTTTTCTCTATAGAGTAAATTATTTGCTCAGAAAGGGCAACTCTTTATCTTGTTTTACAATTGTAGATTATTACTCAATCAAACGATTCCATCAGAGTAAATAGACTAAAACCAAAGGAAGAAAAATTTAAGACATTTGGTTAATTTCTTGTTTTCTAATCAAATTCTCATAATTAGCATAGGGAAAATCTGTCTCTTAATTGTTAATAAATCCTGTCTTAATTATTATATTTTCTTTGACTAGTTACCATATATTTAGTTAGATATCATGAAAGACAAAACGAGTTCATAAAAAGACAAGGAAAATGATAAAATTTCGATTGCAAATAGCTCTGCCAGTGACCTTAATAATCCAAAATATATCTTTTGGATCTTAATTTTTTTTGTATGTGTTTAAATTAGCTTATTTTATAGTTAAATTGTTATTTTTCAGCTTTTTCTCTAATAAAGAAAATTAACTAAAAAAAGTGCTCAGAGCCTTAAACTCCACTCCTAAAAACATAAAAAACTTTACCTAATTAATAAATATTGATAATTGGGTGTAACAAAAACTACAAATCTTTAGAGGAAATACTATTGCATACTTTTTACAATAATGCATATCAACTTTTTTTTTGCCAATATGCACTATCACTAAATTAACATGAATGTAATATATTTAAACCAATATTTGCATTTGGTTATAGGTAAGTTGATTATTAGCTATAATGCTTATCTTATGCTCTATTGTTTATTCTTAAAGAAAACAGTTATTCTTGATAACCGTATGAAAAGCATTGACAACCAATAAGTAAACTATCGACAAGTTGTGTAAAATTCTGTCATCAATTTAAAAAAAAACATCATTAAAGAAAACTCGTATCTCGTGTATATATATAACTTCCATCTAGCTTCTACTTTATCCCTACTTTAACGCAAAAAAAAAAATGATTAATCTTCAAAAAGTCCTTAATTATAATTTTAACACCTATAATATATAGAACAACTCCCTGAATTTGAGGCAGGTAATTATGTGTGCAAGGCATGCATGAGAGTGGAAAAAAAAGAAGCAAAACTCATGCAAATGGAAAACGCGAGTTAATTTAATTAAACCGTAAAAGTTACTTACTGATGAAAAGCATAAGCGTTTCTGTAAACGCTTCCTCTGGGAACAAAAATCTCTTCTTTTTCTGATGTGAAGTTTCTCCTTTCTATCGCTCTACGTATAGCTGCTCTTGCTTCAGCCAAGTCTTCTTCAATTCTCATTAAACTGTTACTCTTCTTCTACGTATATTAAACACAATTAATTCAGTAACAACAAAAAACACCTGAATTTTAAAAAAAATATTCAGACCACGTGAATAAAATATAGAACTTTTCCATCATGAACAGAAAAAAAGAAAAAAAAAAGAAGAAGAAAAACACACTTTAATGTGAAGGGGTCTTGTTTTGACAATGGTGGGCGTGAATGGAAGAGTACGATGTTGTTCCTTTGACGCGTCGAGAGTTTTGAGATGCTCCTCGGATGGTAAAACGTTGATGGCGGGTAAAAGGAAAGCAACGTCGTTTCGTTGATGTGCAAAGAAGGCGAGGAGAATAAGAACAGTGAACAACGTTACTGAGAATAGAAGCCATGAATTAAATGTTGGCATGGTGGTTGTTGTGTCAGTTTCTGAGTTTGGTGATGGACGGTTACTTCTTCACTTGTTTTTCTGTCTCACTCTTTCTCTCTATGTATGATCGATCAGTGATTGCACTATAGAGATGGGAAGAGAGACACAGCATGAGGAGCGTGGTATTGAAGAAAAAAGTTGACCTACTATTAGAGACGACTCACACTTACTTGTGGTTTGGTTCACAAAAGTTGGTCAAGGTTTCATCAAACATTTTCTGAATGAAATCGATGGATATATATTATTTGATTTTTTTAAATATTTTAAAAAAAATTGGTCAGGGAATCACAACTATATATATAATATATATATGATTTCATACAATATTAGGATATATTATAAAGTCGTAAGAAATACGTTGTTGATCGTGGAAAAACATATGAGTGGATCACTAGAAGGAAAATAAAAACATTTATTAAGAAATAAACTTTAAACCTAACTCAATCTCATAAAATTGATTTATAATGTGAGATTTACACTCATTAATTATATATTACGAAATGTCTTAATCTCTAGTCGATATGATATCTCCAATATAAGGTGTGGGTTGGAGATCCTACATCGACTGGATATTAGAACATTTCATAGTATATAAATATGTGCAAACCTCACTTTCCATCGATTTTATGAAATTGAGTTAAGTTACTTCTTAATATAATATAAAAAATTTATCCTAACGAATTTGGTGGATTTATGAAGTCATCCACAAACTGTTATCGGATCACCCATAATATATAGTTTTGTATCGATTTTATAACTTTTTAATAAAATTAGTCACCATTAATTATTCTACCCCATGATTTGGGTCTTGTGTGATAATCGTTTAGTGCCCTTCTTCCAATACATGTTAATTCTGTGTTTTGTTTTTACTTATCTAATTTTACTTTCTTTTCAACATAATTTAGCCCTAAAATTTTACTCATGTGTGAGTTAAAAAAAATCAGCAGATTCAAATATTTTTAGATTAAATTATATAAATATTAAACTAATGTATTTTTTACATTGCTTTATAAATATCGAATCAACGAACCATATTTAAATTCAACGTATTTTTTTTGTACCTTAATATTTTTGCCAGTATTTTTGTGTATGAATTCGAACAATTCCTAGTCAATTACTGATTACTGAAGAATAAGATTGGCCTTAAACATTTTTTTCCACATGTAATGTTAATGTTGTGATTTCAAGTCCAACATCATAACATTGCCATATAGTTCATGTTTAATGTTTTATTTTCCAAGAAAATAAATGTTTATCTTTGACCACATTTCCCAAGATATCTGAAATTTCTAAAGCTATAGATAAGCATATGTTTTTGTTATTTTTTTATATTGTTAAAAATTATAAAAGAAAATTAAATATACTTGAAAAAATCGAGAGAGAAGAAATTAATGTAACAGGTAATAAAGGAAAATAAACAGATAATTGTTATTGATAAAAATGAAAAAATAATTAAGTTGATTGATTTTTCAAAATGAAAAATTAATGAAAGAAACTATCTTTGAGGTATCACAAAAAAATGTCAAAAAACATCTTATCAAAAGCTACATCAAAAGCAAAATAATAAGTATTGGATAAGTGAGAAGTATCAAATTCTTATATGTATACATTATAACCATTGATTTAATATAAGAATAATAATGCATCACATATAAGTTAAATTTTTTTTTATCACAATCACTACAAGAAAATCATGAAATAGAAACCAATTTTTAGAAACCAAAATAATTAGTTGCAATAGTAACTAAATTAGAGATCATTTTAGAAACTAAAAAAAATGGTTTCTAAATTAGTTTCTATTATTTTCTATTATTGTTAAATAGTTTCTAAATCGGTATCTAATTAGCAAGTAAGGTTTTAACTACCAATTATTTAGTTTCTAAATTTGGTAGCAAAAACCTTGGTTGCTAATTAGATACCAATTTAAAAACTATTTAACAATAATAGAAAATAATAAAAACTAATTTAAAAACCAATTTTTCTTTTAGTTCCTAAAATGGTTTCTATTTTAATTCCTATTGTAACTAATTATTTTGGTCTCTAAAAATTGGTTTCTATTTCATGATTTGATTGTAGTGAATAAATAAATAAAAACATTTAGGAGATACAAAATGCTTATGTTACGTGATAACATGTAACATATTAAGACTAATGAATTCTAGGTATATTCTCCATTAATTTCTCAATGTTATTAATCTTTCATTTATATTATATTCCCCACCACCTTACAATTGCTCTTTATTCCCACTTCTGTTCATTTATTCATTAGAAGTTATTTTAACGTTTTAGATAACTTATTTTTATACTATATGCAAGTTATTTTAGTACAATTTATCATTCAGCGACTTACATTTTACATTTTACATTTTATATTTTATATTCATGCAAATAATTCACATTTTGTTTTACATTTTTTAAAACTTACATGCATTATGTTCAATTACTGTTTTTTTTTTAAATTAAGTCATTTTACTTGATCTTTATAATGTTCGGACAAACCCCTTATTCTTCTTTTTTAATATTCGTTTTTGTATAAATTTTAAAAGGTTTTATCATAAAAATTGCGAAAACATACACAAAAGGTTAAATATTTCTTAAATATTTGTAATAAGACAATAAAATTTTAATCATTATGGATATTAAGAAGGTTCACAGCTGTATAAGAATTAAAAAATAAAAATCTTAAGATAATTAGTAAATAATTCATTGTTAGATGAACTTGACATAATTTCTTTATTATTTTATAATTATCTATCTTAATTTTCTATATAACAACTTAATTATTTTTTTTATCTTTATTGTTATTTCTAACTGTTTGGTTATAAATAAGTTTTAAATATTTATTAACTAGATTTACTATTAGATTCATTAAAAGACGATTTGAGGTTATCTAACCTTATTTATACTATCATCATGATTTAATTGGTTAACTGTAATGTGATGTGATGACAACTCCCTTTGTGTACTTGAGACTACTGGTAGGTGGGTGTCATAAGCGTGGTGCTTGTTGGAATGGGGTGGTAGAGAAAGTGCAGAGTAAACTGTCTAGGTGGAAAGGCAGGTGCTTGTCAATGGCAGGGAGGATTTGTTTGATCAAGTCTGTTCTCTCCTCTATCCCGCTTTTCTTTATGTCATTGTTTAAAATGCCCTCTGTGGTGGCGGACAAGTTAGTTTGAATATAAAGAAATTTTCTTTGGGGATGGGGCTCCGAAGGAAGGAAAATTGCTTGGGCTTCTTGGGACAAGGTGTGCGAGCCTCGGGACGTTGGTGGTCTTGGAACCATTGATATTAGGATCTTTAACTTGGCTTTGTTAGGAAAGTGGATTTGGAGACTGGGAACAGATAAAGGAGGGTTGTGGAAAGAGATTCTTGTTTCTAAATACGGTGGGTGAAGAAGTTTAAGAGAGGGTGGTAAGGTTAGTAGGGGCTCCCTCTGGTGGAAAGATTTGAAGCAGGTTTGGGATTCAGAGGGTTGGGGAAGAAGTTTTGAAGATGGGTTTAAGTGGAAAGTGGGT
>Ga0123342_1002941_pt1 | contig 27930 bp, 15 predicted proteins | sample Turbeawhitnodule_FD_89960 | JGI IMG/M metagenome (GOLD analysis project Ga0123342, IMG submission 89960) | Root nodule microbial communities of legume samples collected from Mexico - Turtle bean Mexico white nodule | ecosystem: Host-associated > Plants > Roots > Nodule | place: Mexico: Nepantla... | reverse complement strand
TTTGCTATGAGTTTCATGAGGATCCACTTCTTATAAGTGCTGATCCTATACATGTTTAAACTAATAAAGTTTGTTGTATTCTACTGGGTCTGCATTAGCATATGCAGTATCAATACTGTATACAACCCCAGTTTTCTTCAATAAAATTCTCTACTTTCTTTTAATTATGAATGATTCTCAATGCTTTTTAAAAACAGATTTTCTGTTTTATTTCTCCTGTTACTATCATGACGCTTTCAAGTGTTGACAAATAAATCATCACTTATAAATGAGGATTGTTCCTATTTGTGTTGATAATCTGAAGAAACATATATGAATGATGGTTGATTAAAGGCTTAAATAAGTGAAATTGAAGATGAAAACATATATCCAAAATATCCATGGGAGCATCTTCAAAGAAGATTGAATCTGCAAAGTCAAAGATAACTGTAGAGAGAGTGGCTTCTTCATTTCCATCTACAATAGCTTACAAAAGATTGAGTCATAGCATGTCAATATAGAACTTTTATTTTTATAATCTTTCCTATGTTGTTAACAATCTAGAATGTTTTTATATAATATTAATTTCCCTAGGGAATTATTTGGATTGTAGATGCATGGCTTTGTATGGCATTCCACAGAAAGTTTTTTGACCACTTGAAAACCTTACTATTTACTTTACTTAATATGTTCAAGATTATGCCTTCACCATTTCAGATCCAACCACTCCGCAGCCATTTATGAAGAAAAAGGAAAAAAATATTCTTTATTCAGAACTTCTATTAGAAGAAAATATAAAAAAATAAAATAAAATTTCTTTAAACTTAATTTAATCTCAAATAAAATAATAATTGGTTCAAAGATTAACTGAAGAAAAGAATGAAAAAATAATTGAAAAGTTAAAGTATGAATTAATTTAACATTCTTTGGAATAACAAGTCATTCAAACAAAATATAGAATAAATTAATTATTCAATTTAGTTGAGTTTGAATGTGATAACTATTATATATAAATTACTATTACAATAGGAGGGTTTTAAGAGGTTGACAGGTTTGATTCTTGACCAATCTGAATGAAAAAGACATTGAAATAAAGATTTATAATTCTCACTTTGTAATCTTTACTTGAAATTAATTAAAATATATTATCAGTATGAAAAACAATTAATCAGGAACAAATACATTGATTATATTGTTACAAAATGGCTGGCTGCTGCTACTGTTTAGTATAAAAAAATAAGAACAAATGGTGGACTTTTCACTGTTGAGATCATGCCTGCATGCTATATCTCATATCATAGCAATAAGGAAGGAAGGAATCATCATGAAGTTTAAACACTCCTTTAAATAGCGTGGTGTCCGATACTTGTATTGGACATGGACACTCATATGACACATCTAGGATAAGTATTTGTGAAATGTCCAATTTAAAAAATATTTGTTAGATTTCTGACAATTCTAATACGATTCTAACACAATTTTAAAAAAGAAAAATACACTAATTTTCTAAAAAAATTTTATTTGTATAAATTATTATTATGATTATAAAAATAAAAAACAAATCCTTCTGAACCAGTCATGAAAAACATCTTTTTGCTTTAAAAAATGATCTGAAACATACTTGTAAACATAAATATTTATTGTCAATTTAGATAATTTATAATTATATAATATATAGATTTGTGTCCTCGTATACTAGAGATTTTACGTGTCTCTCTGTTCGTGTCTATCACTATTGCAATATTTCAATGGAAGTATGTGTTTTGTTGTTGCTAGGGTGTTACTTTGTGGTTTCCCTGGCATTCATAGGTATCAGTTTGAAGTTGGTACTGGGAAGCAGAAGAGTCCGAAATCTGCCACCGGGGCCCACTCCTCTGCCCATAATAGGGAACCTCAACCTCCTCCAACAACTCATTCACCGCTTCTTTCAACGGTGGCGGAGATGCTGCAACTCATGGGCTTGGCTAACAAGGCTGATTACTTGCCTTTCCTGAGGTGGTTCCATTTCCAGAATGTGGAGAAGCGCTTCAAGAAGAGCATCAGCAAAAGGTACGACACCATCTTCAATAAGATCATCCATGAGAATCGCAACAACAAGGATCATCGTCAGAACTCCATGATCTACCGTCTCCTCAAACTCCAAGAGACCCAGCCTCACTATTACACTCTCCAGATCATCAAAAACCTTTCTCTGTAACTTATTCATCATTTTCCTAAGCTCGAATCCTTCTCTTAAATTGTGTTTGTGAACAACAATATGTAAGTGGATGTTTGTGCTATAGATCATAATCATCTTAAACACTCTCTTTGTTGTGTTAAGTTTGTGTGCATGGTTCCACAGGCCATGCTGTTTGGAGGGACAGACTCCTGAACGGGAACTCTGGAGTGGTCGCTGTCGAATTTGTTGAATCATCCAGAGGTGTTGGAGAAGGCGAGAGAGGAATTGGAGAGATTAGTGTTCGAGAAGCCTCCTCCTCTCTACTCTCAACTTTCCTCTGATTACTTCCTTTTTCTCTTTTTCTTTCTGAAACTTTCTCAATTGCCAATAATCTTCAATGTATTTTTTATTATTCTTATATCCAAATGTAGAACTGGTTCTGCATTATATCATTAAAATTTGTAATTATTCACGTCGCTTATGATAGAAGATTCTTCCTTTCTTTTCTAGTTTTTCTTAGCTCTTGGATGAATTGAATAAAGGAAATTCATGTAGTAAAAATGTATTCCTGCTTGGTCAATGGAAACAGATAAAAGAGCTCCTTAGGGTTCTTTAAGAAAGAAAAGCAAAAGGAAGAAAAACAACTACTTCAGTTGCCTTCAAAGATGAAGATGTCCATTCCATGAGCTTTTGTCGTCTCTGTTTTAACGTTTTTCTAAATATCGAAACTTATTCACTTTTCTGAGTCAGAACTATATTAAGTTCAATGATTTGTTCACATTTTTTTGTATGAAAGCAATATGAAATGGTGCACATTGCACAAGCCATTTGTGCGAGTATAGAGTTCAAGAACTGTTTCGTGAAAAATACAAATTCCAGCATCCAAATATTATTTATACCCGAAGTCATTTACACAAAATGATTGTGATCACTATTCATGTATGTTTGGTTGTTGTCTTTAACATGAGTGTATATATTAAGAGAGACAACTAATTATCTCTCTGTGAAGTCAGTTTCCCTCCCATCCAGCTTTTCAACATCTCAAGTGAAGCTTTTGGTTGATCCATAGGAACCATATGCCCAGCCCCATATACCTGAGATGATATCACAAAGCAAAGAGTTACCAAATATGAAATTAACAATGCCTCACTAAAGAATACAACCCTGAACACAAACCTTGAGAAAAGAGAGAGGTCCATAGCTGTTCAAAGACCCTGCATCTACACCCTCAACAACAAATTTCACTGTTGGAGATGTTCCAAACGCCTTTTGGCCTGACCACTCCATTGCATGAACCCACCTTGAATTTCCTGCCAAATGAGAACCACATCAAGAACTCAACCAAGCACATACATAACTTTTCATGAGAAATGTAAGTAACACTCTTATGAATTCATCCTCTATTGTTGACTACAGTTTATGGAGAATCACCAAAGTTTGTGGGATTCATATGTATTTAACAAGTCTCATCATGATCCATTTGTAATTTTGAATCAGAAAAAGAACATGAATAGCACTTTTCAAACAAATTTGTTCCAAATGAATGGATTATGCTCACCTAGCCAGTTGCATATGAGATCGTATTCCCCTGCATACACAAGTACCTTGATTCCATCCTCAAGAAGAGCAGGAATCCCCACTTCCAGATTTTTCATCCAATCTTGAATCATGGCATTGTACACTGTTGCACTGCATGAAACATAATCCAAGTCACTCCCCACACCTAAAGCACTCTTCACTTTCTGCAGGTTTAACAACGTCTCCACGTTGCTGAAATTATAGCACAGATCCCCCAAACACTTCTTTCTGATGTCATAGTACTGCAATTTGCATATCAGAAGATGCAGTAAGCAAACTGAACTGAGTATGAAAAAAAGGAACTGTTCTTGCATGATTACTCACGTTAATGTCCCCAGCAATGGACAATATATTGTCGAATATGTTCATACAAATATTCAATGCATTGTCACAACTACGTCCACCTTGAGTTTCTGAAAAATCAAACACAAACAGCATCACAAAGTGAAAAATCATTATAAATTAACAAAAGGGGTGTGTTTGCATGGAAGAAAAAGGGAGAAGAACTCAAGAGGTTGTACCACAAGTTTTAGCAGCTTGTTCACAACCAGGGATTAACTTGCTTATATCATCGTGTTCAGCCTCTTTGATAATTCCATTATCTAATGCAAAGTCTGGGTATGCTTGGAACTGAATTGCAGGATTTGTTAACCCATTACCAATTGCAAAACCCTGTTGTTACATCAAATGAATCAACACAGAAAAAAACAGGACAAGAAAATTATTAATTAATAAACCTTTCAAGAAATGTACTATGAACAGTGTAAGACCTTAAGGTTTATATGAATTCCTTGATTTTCTTTGTTTCCTTGGTTAACCCTGGATGCAAGAGCAGGAACATAGTGTCCAGCATATGATTCTCCAGTGATATAAAAGTCATTCTTAACGAACTCAGGATGTGCCTTGAAAAACTCCTGTCATTATAATAAAATTGATTTAGCAGATCTTATTCATGCACAGCAAGAATATCTTATATTCAGAATTGACAAGATATAAATACAGTTTCCATGTATGTTCCCAATGTTCTTTTTTAATCAGATTCATGAAAACAAAAAGTACTGATATTTAGTAAAAAAAATAATACTATGTTATTAAGATGAAAAGTTAATTTTGATTACAAAAATCATTAGAAGTACTTACAAAACTGCAGCTAAGTTGATAAAGGGGATTAAAAAAGGAAATTTATATTAATTTTCTTTTTACCTGCAAGAAGTCATATAAATCATTGCTAACACCAGTTTCATCATGACGAATGTCACTATCATCAGAAGTGTAACTAAAACCTGTACCTGTAGGTTGGTCAACAAATAAAATATTTGATGCCTGCAAAATGAGAAAACTATGGTTGATGCTAGTAATATAAGAAAAAAAAACTGGTGTAACAACTAGGTTCTCTAATCTAACCAATTTCACCAATCTTTTTGACTATGTACTTAATGGTTGAACCACAGTTTCAGTAAAAGAAAGAAACCTAGAAATTGATCATTACCTGATCCCAACCGTAATCATTCCATAAAAGAGACAAATTATTGGCAATATGAAAAGGGCCATTCTCATAAAACAAAGCCAATTCACTGCCACACCCTGGTCCTCCAGTTAACCATATCACTACGGGGTCATCCTTGCTGTTCCTTGACTCAAAGAAAAAGTAAAACATCCTGCATTTCATAGAAGAAGAAGAAAAAATCATGATCAAACATATACATGAACATTTACAAGGATAAAGTTCAGTTTAAACAATTAAATAAAATACACTTGAATTATAATTGACCAGTTTCAAACCAATAAGTACGGAGAAGTGATAGATTGACAACTTGTACCAATCTACATCTCATTTATTTTTCTAAAATTTTAGTTTTTTTTAATGAAATAACAAAATATTTTTTCTTAATATCACAGGTTGTATAGTGAAACAAGTTTTCTTTTATTAGTGATAAGAATGTGTGTGATCAGAAATAAACTTGGAAGTGTCCAAACTCATGATAAATACAGTAACAAGATCATTATAAGTTATATTTCAAGTCAATAAAGATGAGTGGTCGAAACTGAACTTAGAAGTTAGAAGTATCCAAATTCAAGGATGAACGCAATTAATAGAAGAAACTTGTAAAACGCGTCTGATATATATAATAATGATACAATTTCGTGTATATGACGATATTAAAATTTAATGAGAAGCATATTACTTGCAGAACAATTCATTATTCCTTTAGATCTATACTTTAATTGAATATATAACACTAATATATAGTAGCAGCTGGTTGGAAAAGAATAAAGTGCTGCAACAATTGTTGACCCTTTTAGTTAATCATTGTATCAGAAAGAGTTCTTTTTGTTGCAACTTGCAAAGATAGAACCTTGACCCATCACGTTAAAAGACTTTTTTCTCATTGGAATGATGAGGAAATGAAAAAATCTATACCACATACACTGATACAAGTATTCTACAAGATACAAGTATTTTATTTTACAAGTATAGTATGAGTCTCGATGTTGATACGTATGTTTCACACGGAAACGTAGGATGATATAAGTGAGTATGTTAGATGAGAAGGATGCATATATATATATATATACCTTGCAGCTTTGGAACTGGGGAGTGAATAGTAACCTGCATGGTGACCAAGGTCTTGAATAGAAGGTTCAGAATCAGCAAGAAACGAAAACTTCTTCTCCACGATCCTCCCTGAAACAAAAGCTTGAGGGTCATCTTTGACAGTGTTTATGGGGTACTTTGGGAACAGGTTGAAGCTTCTTATGAGCTTCTGTGCTGGTGAGTGTGAGTTGGCACGGTGATGGATGAGGCGAGAAGTTGCATAGGAAGAAGAAAGTGAGAAGAAGAAGAGCAGAAAAAGAGACAGAGACAGTTGGGAGAGGGTTAACGTTGGTGATGGAGCCATGTTGTGTGAGTTTGTGGAAACTGTCTACCAATGCTTTTCAATTTATACTTCTCACTCAATTCCAAGGGCTCCACCACTTCTCATCATTTACTGTTTCGGAATATTTTAATTATGCATTTCATTTTCTAGTAATCATACACCTAAAACTTGTATTTTTGGAACTACCAATAATTAAATATACAAAATTGGTTAATAGTTTTTCATTAAATTTTGTGTATAATTAAATTTTTTTAAAAATTATCTATTTATATATATAATTACGTGTATTATTTCAAGAAGTTATAATGATCACACAGAATGTTTAACTCAATTATATATTTAAAACTTTTGACTAAATTAGAATAATCTTACTCTGTTACTTTATGTGCTTCGTGGCATTATTTTTGGTATATATTAATTTGTCTGACTTCTAATTTCAGCTTTTGTCGATATGGGTTTTGAAGATAAAGTTGTTTAACTTTTTTAATAAGGGAAAAATTACACTAATTAATAAATTTATCTGCATGTTACTGTCTAACCCTTATTATCATACACTCTAATTAAACCATTCAATGCTTTAATAACCATAAAAACAAAACACTAGTAAACGCTATTTCGTTGCATCTTTTGTACAATTTGGAGTTATTATATTTTTGTGCCTTACATTTTTTTATTTTTTTTGTTCTCTTCGTCACGGTATATATTTTAGTTAAAATGGTTAAATTAATATTTTTCTATTATTGTTTAAGTCATTCAACTTAGTGATAATAAATATTTACTAATATAAATCAATTGAATGTAACTTTGTCTTTTATGCTATTTGAGATTTGATTCTCTTGGTTCCAATTGGTATGGTTTTAATCTTCCAAACGCATCATTAATATCAGTTTATCTTACCACCAATTATAAGAAAAGAAATAATGAGCTTCTAAAAAAGAACACTGATCTAGATTAGACGTAATTAGTGTAGGCTTAATAGACTTAAAATGAAGCAAAAATTTCAAATTATTTTTAATAACTAAAAGATTATAAAAGTATATTACAATTTTTTCTTTCTCTACCTAGATTTGACGGGGTTTTTTTTTTAAAGTGGTGTAATTTTAATTCAAATTTTCACAATAAATGGGCAGATTATTTTTTTATTCAAAAATTGGATAAATTGTATTATGTAATATGATTAATTTTGAAGAAATCACAATTAGAAATACGATTTTTTTAAATTTCAAACAACTTGTACCGGCCAAATATAAGGTCTGATTCGAAAATAATTTTTTGAAGAAATCATAGTTACAAAATACAATTTTAATTAAGATATAATTAAACATATACATCTAAAATACAATTTTTGAAAAAAATCTGTATAATTGAATTTGTATGTAGCATGTACAACTTTATTCCAGATTGTATTGAAATAGTATATAACATGTATATTTTCAGTGTTTTTTTTAAGAAAAACTTACTTTTAAAATGATTAAATAATTTAAGAAAAAATTAATTATGTTATTTTGATTTAAAAAATATATCAAAATTAATAAGAGTAATAAAATTGTAAATTTAAGATGTTAAAAAGAAACCAAAAATGTAAAATCGAAAATATTTTATATTTCCATCAACATTGTTGCAACTATATTATTAAAATAGCATTTTTCTTTACTCACATGGTCGTATTGGGTATAGATAAAATCTTCTAAATAGTGTTATGAGCGTTCAGACCGGGATACACGTATCGGACATTGATACTTGTATGACATTTGTAGAACACGTATCGGTGAAATATCAAATTCAAAAAATATTTGTTAGATTTATGATGATTTTAACACGGTTCTAACACAATTTAAATATATATATATATATATTAATTTTCTAAAAATTCAAATTTATAGTGTAAATTTTTATTATAATTATAAAAATAAGAAATAAATCTTTTTGAACTAATCATAAAAAACATCTTTCTACTTAAGAAAAAAACTAAAATATACTTGTACACATAAATTATTATTGTTAATTTATATAACTTATAATTATATAATATAAAGATTCGTGTTTTCATAGTATCGTGTTAGTGTGGATCGTGTTAGTGTGGAGATAATGTGGAGATAACTTCTGAGAATAGCTGACGAGATAACTTCTGAGAATAGCTGACTCATCCATAATGGTAAAGAGAAAAAAAAAGGAGAATTATTGTTGGATTACACAATTCAAAGTATTGAGCTACTGTACTGTGCAATCTTCGAAACTACATGAAGAATACTTTGGACATTTCGCACATATGGAGGTGCAAAACGAAATTATGGGGATGTAAGAAGAAAGAGTCTGGCATTGTTTGCATGGATTGGGCTATATTGGCATTGTTGATCCAATGTTGGGAAGTCTTTACTTTCTAGGCCTTTCCTACTATACTTTCACAAGAGTACTTCTTCATGCACCTCCATACATTTTTTGCCACCTCCATAAATTTTTGTATTTAAAAAATGTCCTTATGTAAAATGGTTAAAGTAGTTTATATTCTGGATTACATAATTCAAAATTCTTTTTCAGATTCGTAATTAGTTTCTGAATTACATAATCCAAAAGTCTTTTGAGATATGAGATTAGCTTTTGGATTATGTAATCCAAAATATATTCAGATTACATAATTTTAAGCTATTCTCAAATCCATAAAATATTTTAGATTATATAATCTAAATTACCATTTTTAAAAAAAACATATTATGGATTACATAATCTGAAAATTATTTTCAAATCTGAGAGATTAACTTTTGGATTATGTAATCTAGAATATAACTTTTTTCAAAAATTGTTTCTGGATTTAGTAAAAAAAAAAAAACACTTCTAAATCAAAAAATATCTTTTTTGGGATTATATATATAAGCGTGACACAATAATAATAATAAAAAAGTATTTTCAAAATTTAGTATGCGAAGGAAGAAACAACTTTTTTTCTTTCTTCTACCTACATTACCATATTGAATCAAGCACCAAAGTCAGTACTTCAGAGTGTCATTAACATTTCTCTTCGTCTGTTTTCGCGTTTCTAGTTTTGTTAGGAGAATATAGATAGGTTGATGAATAATATCTTTGGATTATCAAGATTATGAATCAATCAATTCATATATATATATATATTTTTATTTTTTTTATCGATAATAAAAAATGAATAAATGTGAACCACTTTAGGGGTAGTCCAACCCTTATACAGAATGAAAGACCCAAGTCACTCCATCCTAAAATGCACACCACCAGACACCTATGATTAAAAAACACCTTTGACTTTATTCAAAATCAAACACCCTAAAAACAAGCACCTGAGCTAAAAAATATGTCAAGAAATCATCCTCGTACGACCAAATGTTTGAGACACCAATCGAAAAAGGAGAAAAAATTAGAAAGAGACTTGGACGTAATCCAAGACAAAGCCTTCACTTGAATCAAGGCAACCACTTCTAAATCATCGACAACTCCCTCTTTAAAAATTACGTTGTTTCTATGCTTCCACAACTTGCTTACCCCTGCATTCCAAATCATTCCTCACATCTCATTTACTGAAGCAGACGCATTACACAATCTAAACTGAAAAAAATTTAGCAATGGATCATTATGAGACACAAACTGCACTCAAGCCATGCAAAACAACGACTCCACACTAGCCAAACAAAGCTACACTCGAAAAACAAATGGCTATTTGATTCCTCCTCCACCCTACAAAGACTACACAAAGGACTTTCGACCGCAATCCCACGCTTTTCCAAGTTAACCCTAGTAGCTAGCTTATTTTCCAACACCCTCCAGGCAGTAACAAGTGCAGAAGGCAGAGATTTGCATCTCCAAAGTTGTTTAAACACGGTGACATTCTCCCCTTCTTGACCCCCCCATAAGACGATTATAAACAGATTTAACCGTATATGATATCGTCTCCCCATCCTTCCAAACCTAGCTATCCTCCTTTTCCAAGTCAAAACACACACCTTGGACTACCTATGAAAATTGACACTCAAATTGTTTTTCTCATTCAAAAAGACTCCTTCTCCAAGCGAATGTCCAAACCCATAACCCATTACTCCACGCCCTAAGCTCGGCCACCTTAGAATCTTTTGACAAGCTCAGGGAGAACAACCTCGGGAAAACACTTTTCAAAGCTCCGCTGCCCACCCAATTGTCTTCCCAGAAAAAAAAATTCCCTTCCCTATACCAATCTTCCACTTGATAGCATCTTCAAAATTCCGACCCTAACCCTCCAAACTCCAAACCTCCTTCAAATCTCTCCACCAAAAAGAGTCATTACTATTTTTCCCTCCCTATCTCAAAACTCTCCACTCCTCGTACTTAGAGTCAAGAATCTCCTTCTACAAACTGCCCTTATTAGACCCCAATCACCAAATCCATTTACCGAGCAACGCTGAATTAAAAACTCTTAAGTCAATCCGGAAGTGAATCATGTTGTTTTCCGGGTGAGGAGATGTTTCAGACGCAAAGTTTGTATAGATTGTTGATTTCTGGATTGCTAAATCTGGAAGCCTAAATTCTATTACAGATTGGTGGATCCGAAATAATTTTTTTCAATTATGGATTTCAAATCCAAAATGCATATTTTGAATTACAGATTGGCGGATCCGGAATAATTTTTTTCAATTATGGATTTCAAATCCGGAATGCATATTTTGAATTACGGATTGGCGGATCCGGAATAACTTTTTCAATTATGGATGTTCTGTATTTTTATTTTGGATTAACACTGCCATTCATGTACTACCAGAAGCACTAATCTGGGAGATTACCGGACGCGCCAATCTAAAATTTGACTGGAAGCGCCAATCAGAAAATTTACCAGATGCAAAAAAATAAATGTACAGTTTTATATAGGGACAATTTCATCTTTGCGTAACCTTGTGGGGTGCAGGAAGAAAAATGTAAGGGTACAGATGCCTTTTCATTATAATATTTTCATTATAATATTTTATATATTTTTTCATGTATTTTCAATTAAAATAAAATCATTTATGTCTTCGGACTACATAGTCAAGGAAAAGGAACTTAATAATTGGATGGTTTTATTTTGTTTTCAAATGTATTTCAATATAACAGAATGGTATGCGCATGTTTTCAATTGAAATATGAAGAAAATAATTAAAGTATTTTGGTGTACTTGAAATCAATCGCTCGATATATGTTCATATTTATTTATTTTATTTTATTTATTTTATTTTATTTATATATTTTGAGATTAATTAGTTTGAAACATATATAACTGAAGTGACCTGTCTTATGTAAATTAATTTATTTTAAAATATATAAAAAATTTAAGCTAGTAATGTATGTTATATCAGTCGACCCAAAGGAAAAGTACTATTGAATGTGCACCAGTGATTAATTGTGTAATCATTATTTAGTTTTGCATACAAATATTAAATCACTCCAAAGAAAAATCAAGGTTCATTGTTTTACACGTTCTTATTATTAGCATTTATCATTATGACGAGATATCAACGAATAATTAAAATTTTATCAATTTAGTTATGGATGATTCTATGAATATTAGTGTCAATGTGAATTTTTATTTGTTTTAAATGGTTCAAACTTAAAAGTCTTTAAAAAATAATGTCATCGGAAGTAATAAATTTTAATTTTTAGTTAAAAAATAAACTTATTTTTTTTTTTTTGGAATTGTGTGCGGATAGTTCTCATAGAAAAATTGTAAAATCATATAAATCAGAAAATCTTTAAAAATAGAAGATAAATTACATTGATACTGTTGAAGGTATCCTCATAGGTTTCTTCAAAAGTTTGTTTAACTAATTTTACTCTTGAAATCAATAGTTTGCATGAATCTATAAAAAAGTATTAGATAAATAATGTTAGAATTTACTAGACTTTCTATTTAAAATCTCTATTTTATGTTCTGATTGATGTTTTAAGTTGTCATGTCAGTTTATATATGTGAGTCTGTATAAGGATTGAGATATCCTACAATATCTCTATTATTTTTTATTTTTTATTAATAAAAAAATAAACTCATTCTCACCTCTACCTATGATAATATCTTTAAAAATAAGAAAAATTGAAACTGTAGATCGAATCATACATGATCATGAAAAATCACATTTCAAAAACATTTTAGGTACAATTTTTTAAAATATAAATAGTTAGGGAGTTTCTGGTAGAAATGGAAAAGATATTTTTTAATAATGAAAAGTCTAATATATATATTCTTGGAAAAATAAAATACGGGCAAGGACAATATCAAGGAGTACATCATAGAGATGTTTCACATGCAGTGCCAACACCCAATTTTTTTCGAATAAATAAATTTTATTTAAAATAAAATAAAGATAATATTTTTTTAAAAAAGTAATAACAATTACAAAATATAAATCTTTAAAATTGTTTTATTTTTATTATAAATTTTAAAATATCATTTTTTTATCTTTATCATTTAAACACACTAATATTGTTGATATAGAAGACCAAATCGCTTTGTTCTATCATCATTATGAATTCAAGTATTCTTTTGCTCTTAGTTATAATGCTTAACATGATATATTTAGTTTATATAAATGATAATTTTTGTGAAACATCTTAATCTAGTTAAATTTATTCAACTTTTTAATTAACATAATGCAAAATTATTTTTACTTTTAATATGATTATTTTACTTTGAATTTATTATTATAATTATATGATGTCTTACAAGAAATTTAAATTCATTTATCGATAATGTTTTTAAGGTTGGAATAATTGTTGAATATAATACATCACAAAATTATTTTGAAATAAAAAAAAACAAATCAACCCAAATTGTAAAAGTTTGATTTAATTTTATTAGAAACATATGTAAAATCAATAAAAATTGTAAAAAAAATGGTTTAGTTCAGATTATATGATTAATTTCAACTTAACTCTTGTTGAGTAATATTTAAGTTTATATATATAAAGGTTTTGCATGAGTGTATTAAATATTTAGAAAAAAAGTTTCTAATTTATAATACTATTATTTTTCATAAAAATTACATGTTATTTATAAAAAAAATAATTCCCACCTTATAAATGGGGTATTATTTATATGGCCATTGTGTAATAATATATAATATTGCAAATTTTGAAGAAAGAAAAACCACTACGCAGTTGACTTGTATAATATAATGGTCTTCTACACATATTTTTTTAAAACCAACTTAACAGTATCTTAAGTATAATTTTAACATGTCATTTTCTAATTCAACATTCCATATTAAATTATAGTTCATTTTCTTGAAGAATCAACTTGTCATTTTCTATTTTCCATTAAATTTAAGTTCTTTTAAATTAATCATTTTTTAAATTATTTTTTCCTAAATCAAGTGTGTAAAGTTCTTTTATAATTTTATTAATTTTTAATTGTCCTTTTTATATTTTACATAAATATAAAGTAGATCTAACGTCATACAGAAAAAAGTTATAAATAATTTTCAAGATTTGAAGTCTTAGCTTGTGAATAATATGATTAGCCCCAAAAGCACTTAACGTGCCTTCTAAGGTGTACTTTTCAGCATCATTGTTCCACATTGACTATCTTTTTCTAGAAGACTTACAAATGGAACCCTAAAATCCAAAGAAACTTTTCTCTCTTTCTATTTTATTTTATTTTTCCATTGACTTGACCCAAGAAACCCTAATGCCCTCTTGTTCTTTGCAATTTCATAAGGGACCAAGTAAACTTCTAGGTAACTTTCTTTTGTACAAGAAAAGGTACCATTAACAATTTTGTCTTATAAAAAAATTAGTATTCTTTTACCACATAATATATATAATATTAACTACACTGGCAGTAACAACAATCATCTGTTATTAACTACACTGACCAGTAACAACAATCATCTGTTATTAACTACACTGACCAGTAACAACAATCATTTGTTATTAACTACACGGATAAGTAACAACCATCATCTGTTATCCTAATATATATTGTTATCCTAATATATATTAATATGTTAAAAAAAACTAGAAAGCTAAGTTTTTTAATTTTTTTATTCATGATTTTTCAGTGAGAAAATATGTGTCTTCATGTCTATTTAAGTGATTCCATAAAGTTGAAAAGACAATGAAAGGAAACTTAATGGGAATTGTGATTAGTGTCTTCATTGAACTAGATAAAAATATCCATAATACTTCATTGTCACCCTAGGCTCAGTCCATTCAAAATAAATATAGATTCATACTAAAAAAATACCCACTTGAAAACCCACTTTAATAATATAATAATATGTAATACAATTTTAAATTAAAAAAATAAAATAAATATGAATCAAATATTATTTTTTGAAGTTATTAAATGGGTTTTCTTCTCTCTCTCTCTCTTAGAAGTCAAGATATTACTTTTAATATTCCATGAATTAGATTCAACTATAATTAAATTAAGATAGTTTAAAGCAAAACTAAGTTAGACCAATATTATGATACAGATGAATTTAATTTATTTAAACCATTATATATTCAGTTAGGTTATATTTAGAAACTTTTAAAATTTAATTTAAAATAATTCAACTCAATTTGTTTGCTTTGACTTACCTTAAATATTAATAGTAATAATATATTTCTTAGATTTTGCAAGTGGTGAAATTTTTATTTATATGGAATAATTCCATTTCTATTAACTTGTTAGGCGTATTTCTATTTTTTTCTATATCATATTTTGAAATATTTATTGAGTTTGTCCATAACTAACTTTGTTCTCACACTCAAACCAAATTGTTGATAATTTTTGTATTAACACTAGAATCATAAAAAAAAACTAATAACTCGTTAGTTGTTAAGTCAACAGAAAAGAAAAATCCATAAAAATATTTTTTGATAAAAAAAATTGTTGAGAAGTTAGATAAGATTACTCAAGTTGGAGTATTTTGACTCAGAATTAAATAAATCAAATTCAAAATTTCTGATTAAGTTAAGACAATTTTACACACATTTACCTGTATATTTTGTCAGTTTCTAAAAGCCTTTGTTTCTTATTTATTCTTTTGTCATCAACTTTTTTGTAAATTTTATGAGTCAAAACAAATACCTATTATTTAATAAAATGATAAAACTTATTTATTGATATACCATAAAAACCGAAACTGAATGATAGATACTCATACCGTCTATACTTTCTTGATAAAAAATAATATCCACGTCACATTATAGATTAAGAGTATTACGATTATGATTATAAAACATGATTAAATGTTTATTAAATTTGTCTTAATCATTCTAACAGCATAAGACTCATTAGAACAATATAAATAAAAAAAACTCTCTTAGTAAAAAATGTAATGTTACGTTGAATTCTGAACTAGATCACCTAAATTGGCCTTATTTAATTTGAATATCGAAGTATATTTACAGATACTTCACCCTCTCGAACATTCAAAAAAAAGAGACAGTCAAAATTAAAAAAAATTCCAGAACAATTCAATAAAGAATATTTGATCTCGAATAAATTCTAAAAACGTTTATTAATAGTTTATAGTTAAAATAAAAACACTTGAGACAAACAAATAAAACAAGTAGAAATTTATTCATTTTATTAATAATTTGTATTAATTAAAATAAAAAGGCGACAGAAACTTTCCCTCCACTGAGAAAATATATAAATTCGGATTGACACAAGAAAAAGAAAAAGAAAAAGAAAAAAAGGAAGTGTGTGTTGTGTTGGCGCGCGCGTGTGTCTGTTTGTGTAGAAGGTAGCTGCCCTGACTCCGTCCACCACCTCCTCTTCCTTTCACCTGTCGTTTACCCTTGCTTTACGTCACCGTTTGATTGCGAAACGCAAACCTCCGCACCATTAAACGACACTCTCTCTCTCTCTCTTTCTCTCTCTCTAAGCAAAGTTTTCCACCGGTACGACCTAGACAGTTACACAATCTTCAACCACACGCCTTCTCCTTCTCCTTCTTCTTCTTCTTCTTCTTCTCTTTCCTTCATTTCTTCACTAACATCACCACCGCAAATCAACCATGAAAGTGTGCGTTGCTGCGGCTGCGGCCGTCACTCTGTTTGCGGCGTGGCTGATTCTCGTCGACGCGCGGTTTGTGGTGGAGAAGAGCAGCATAGCCGTTCTTTCGCCGCACAAGATGCGGACGAAACGCGACGGCGCTATCGGTAACTTCGGCCTTCCTGACTACGGAGGATTCATCGTTGGCTCTGTGATGTATCCCGCCAAAGGCTCCCACGGTTGTAAGGTCTTCGACGGAGACAAGCCTTTCAAACTTCAATCCCATCGTCCTACTATTGTTCTCCTTGATCGCGGAGGTACCTATCTGTCCATCTATATATGTATCTATCTGCTTCCTCGGTTTTGTCTTCGTTGACTTTGATTCGTTCTTCTTGCGTGCTTCATGTTTCATTCGTGTCGTGTTAATTTACTGTTACATTATCCTGTTTTTTTGTATGGTGTGTTCTGTTCTGAAACCAGTTATGTTGGTTGATAGTTTATACGTTGATTCTAGTATGGAATAGGTTTATCTGTTAATTGAACCTGTTTTTGTTTTTGTTAATTATATTTTCTTTTTTAATCGAATTTCTTATCTTTGGTGAAATATGAAGAGAAATGAAGTCCTGCTCTTTCCTTTTTCGACTGTTAGTATTGTTTCTTCTTAATTTGGCTTTCCTTCCCCGTTTGGATAAATAGCTTAATTAAGTGCTTACAACGTAAGTTCATTTTGTATGAACTGTTTATATACTGGAGGAAAAAAGGAAAAATAAATCGGGAGTTATCCTGGAGAAATTGTTCGTGTTTGGATGAATTTCTGCGAAAATACTTATAAACATAATAAAATATGAAAAATAAAATAAACTCATTTTATAAGTTGAAATTAATTTATATAAAATAATAACTTAATTTACAAAGAGTCTCTAATATTAATTTCTCATAAAATTGATTTTTAACTTTTGTAATATTATTCCAAATGTTTACACAATTGTTTGTCTATGATAAGTCCGTATAAACTATAAATAAGCTTTCTAAACAGGTGTTTGGATGTTTATTTTAATGAATCCTAAAGGCAACAGCAGAACTAGGCTCAGAAGCTTGTCGTGGGAGCTTCAATAATTGTTTTCTATCATTATTCTTCATAGCCATATTTTGTGATGCTTACTGGGAAAGTTATTTGCACTTGTAGAGTGTTATTTTGCCTTGAAGGTTTGGCATGCACAATTAGCTGGTGCTGCGGCAGTTTTGGTGACCGACAGCATTGATGAATCTCTTATAACCATGGATTCTCCGGAGGAGAGCTCTGATGCAGATGGATACATAGAGAAGATTGTGATTCCATCAGCTCTGATAGAGAAATCCTTTGGTGATTTGTTGAAGGACGCTTTGAATAACAAAGATGAAGTTTTGCTGAGAATTGACTGGAGAGAGTCCGTACCTCACCCTGATAACAGAGTTGAGTATGAGTTTTGGACCAACAGCAATGATGAATGTGGAGCTCGTTGCGACGAGCAGATGAGTTTCGTGAAGAATTTTAAGGGTCATGCTCAGATTCTTGAGAGGGGAGGTTACACCTTGTTCACTCCACACTATATAACTTGGTTTTGTCCACCGCCCTTCATTCTTAGCAGTCAGTGTAAATCGCAGTGTATAAACCATGGGAGATATTGTGCCCCGGACCCAGAGAAGGATTTTGGAGAGGGCTATGAAGGAAAGGATGTGGTGTATGAAAATTTGAGGCAGCTGTGTGTCCATAGGGTTGCCAATGAGAGCAACCGTTCATGGGTCTGGTGGGATTATGTGACAGATTTCCATGTCAGATGTTCTATGAAGGAGAAAAGATACAGCAAAGATTGTGCTGAGGAAGTGATGAAATCATTGGGTAAATACTGCTTTTTGATGCTGTTGTGAATCAAATAAGTTGTTTTTCTTCTATTGTGAAAAGTTAAATATTAATACTACAGATCTGCCTTTGGAGAAAATTAAAAAATGCATGGGTGATCCTGAAGCGGATGTGGAGAATGAAGTGCTAAAGAATGAGCAACAAGTCCAGGTCACATTTTAATATTTATTGCCATATCTTTAGAATTAAAGAAAAAAAAATGTTATAACTGTCATCATAAAGGCTTCCGTATAAAATGAAGTAACAAATCCAGGCGATTACATAATTCAATAGTTGATATACTTGCGTTTCATTTGTGATATTCAGATCGGTAGGGGATCTCGGGGTGATATCACCATCTTGCCAACATTGGTTTTAAACAATGTCCAGTATAGAGGTTAGTTACTTAAATCCCTACATGAAATCAAGTAAATTGAACACGTCATGCTTTTACTGATCTTCAATAATGTACGAGTGACCTGTGCATTCTATTATTGAATCTGGCTATCAAAATCCAGTTTTAAGGGTCAAGAAAAAGTGCTGTTACTCTATACCTATTATGACTTTTGGTTCTACATGTTTCCCGGGCTTGACCACTGAAAAGCTCTGTGAATTTCAACTATGCAATGCTTCTGTCTAAAACTAGAGCATCAACCATCGTGATCATCTTCCGAACATTTTTATGTTAATGTTTAGACATGTCTGGTTGTCCCGAAACTAGTTTAGACTCACGGAAGATTTTAATTTGATTTTTGGGCTTCAGCCTAATTCTTACTTAGAATTTAGGGTTTTGACTCTGCCTTCACGTTATTGAAAAACTGGGTTTTCTTTTACACTCGAGGCAGATTGGTGAAGTTTAGAACTTCTTTAGTTCTCTCTAATGCACTTTTGTTCTTCTGTGTGATCTTCTTCCATTCCTTAATCTATTCCCGGTATATTATGGGCTTTATTCTTTTTATTTTAGTTGATTGGTTAATTGAGTTTCTAAATTTGTTATTGGTGTAATGTAGTGGATGTATGTGTTACATGTCAACTTTAACTACCCTTTATATGACCATATCTGATGTTTCACGTATCAGATTTCTGAATATTTTATTTATCTTCTCTAAAGGAAAATTGGAGAGAACTGCTGTACTGAAGGCTGTATGTTCTGGATTTAAGGAGACTACTGAACCTTCAGTTTGTTTAAGTGGAGGTTAGTGTGCCTAATATCGTGTTATATGAATTTCACTGATGATTGACTCTTTTAGTTCTAAAAATCTACTGTTTAATATTCTAAACTATACATCCTGGTTTGAGTTTATCAGATGTTGAGACTAATGAGTGTCTTGAAAGAAATGGAGGATGCTGGGAAGACAAAAAAGCTAACATAAGTGCTTGCAAGGTATAAAATAAGGAATTTCTGTTACCATTCCCCTCCCCCATAGTTAGAATCACTGGACATGATGTATGGCGGTCCATGTGTGTCTGCTTATGATTGACTAGAAACTAAGCCTTTATACATTTGTTCAGGATACATTCAGGGGAAGAGTTTGCGAGTGCCCTGTTGTGAACGGTGTTCAGTATAAGGGTGATGGTTATACTACTTGTGAAGGTATGCATTTTCCAATCTAAAACATTATTTTTTAATATCAAAATATTCTTTTCTCTTTTCTCATACAACAAGCTGGCTAAGGGAGCCAGAGATTAAAACATTTCCTCTATGATTTGGAAGTCATCCATATGCAACTCTTTTTTAATAAAAACTTTCATCTTAGGAATCTATCCATATGTAACTCTCATCATTGAGAAAATTTATTTTATATTGGAATCAAAATCCAATTACAAATGGATGTTTACTCATAAATTTGGATGAAGATCAGTAGATCCTCTCCCCCTAAACATTCTTATTCGTGCTCTAGACTGATTTACTTAAGGAAAAAAAATGCCAGGGAATATGAATTCATGTTGAAACACTGTATGAGAATTACTATTTACTATTTATGTGTTAATCATTATGTGGTCAATTTTCACTTTAATAAGCACTTTCACAATGAAAAGATCCGTTATTAAGTTAATTTTTTCTGAACAACAACAATTCAGTACTGGGTTCTTGTGGGATAACTTATACAGAAAACTTTTGAAAGATATAAAAGCGCCATTTCAGTATTGCTAGGATTGTTTTTTTTTCAAGCCAGTCATCTCCGTTTCTCTTTGAAGAGCCTTGTATGTCAATGTTACCTATGGCTGCTCGGGAATAAGTTAATAAAACATTCGAATACCTATGGATGGGTTAATGTACATTTAGAATGACCAAACTATTAAAAAAGTCGTTGCATGGTCCATAATATGAGGCAATTGTTTTGCTTCTATATTCAACATATATGTTCTTTTTCATGATGTTTCTGAAGTTTATATTCTTTTCCTTATTTGACAGCTTTTGGACCTGCAAGGTGTTCTATAAACAATGGTGGTTGTTGGTCAGAAACTAAAAAAGGACTAACTTTCTCAGCTTGCTCAGTTCAGTACTGCATAACCTAACCTTCATTTTTTCTTTTGATTATTGAAAAATATTTATTGTGCCACTTTCCTCGACATCCCTCTTGGCTAACTGAATTCCCTTCTGTATAAATGAAGGACTCCAAGGCAAATGGCTGTCAATGCCCGGTTGGGTTTATTGGGGATGGTAATAAATGCGAAGGTAAGATTTGATTTTACTCTGGCAAGCAATTGAGCACATGTTGTTTTCTTTGTATGATCAATTTTGTAAAAATATAAATCTATCTAAAAACATGTTTTGATCATATTCAGATGTTGACGAATGTAAGGAACGAAGTGCTTGTCAGTGTGATGGCTGCAGCTGCAAGAACACTTGGGGTAGTTACGATTGTAAATGCAAGGGAAATCTTCTATACATAAAGGAACAAGACGTCTGTATTGGTAAGATATTAAAGTCCATCTGTTGCTCTGCTATTATTACTACTGTCAATTCGTGATCCCACCACCATAACTAAAGTGTTTTAAAGAAAATTCAGTTTGTTTATGATTAGAATTTTGCTTTTTCTCTCACGCAGAAAGAAATGGATCACGATTTGGCCGGTTCCTTGCCTTTGTGGTCATAGCAGTTGTTGTGGGCGCTGGTCTAGCTGGTTACGTGTTCTACAAATATAGGCTCCGGGTAAGCCTAATTCATTCTCAACTAGAGATAACGTTACACATCGTTCACATTAAATTGGAAATCCAAATTATCACCAATCACCGTATTAATTTACATGTCTCCTTTTTGTAGTCTTACATGGACTCTGAGATCATGGCAATCATGTCACAGTACATGCCACTGGACCAGCAAAATAATGTAGTGCATGCTGAAGCTCAGCCTTTACGACAAGAAGGCACCGTGTAAGGTATATTCAATATTCATATCTCTTCACCTTTTAACCAAAGACAAAAATTTAGATGCAGTTCAAGTTTATCTGACATTGTTCTTTGATTAGAATTGATGTTTTACTTAGTAATTTACGTTATAAAAGGTTTGCATAAGTCATGTAAGGAACTGCATTCACATTTCGTCCTTCAACTAATTTACTGCATTTGAGACAGCTTTTATGGGGAACAATCTTCTTATTTTGCCATTATCTATATTCAGCCTGCAGACATACATAATAAGCTAAAAGTAGTCAAAGGAACTCGTTGCACTATAGAATCCATTTGAGAGATGGATTAAACAGGTATGGCTACGTGGATTTGAATCCATTTCACAGCGAGGGAAGATCAGCACTTTACTGTAGCCTGTAGGATAATTATGCGAACGATTGGAATGCATACAGAAAATTTCTGCATAGAATAATTTCCAATTTCCACAGTTTGTAAATAGAACTTTTGAGATGTACATGTATACCTTAGATATAGAATAAGGATCCATGTGATGTTAGAGATCAACTTATGACGACATTGATACCAAACTCTGCTTCTTCTTTGTGGCCTAAATACAATTTTTGGTTCACCAATCCAATATTTCATCCACCATTTTGCCTAATAAATAGTAAGTTCGTAAGGGTGGTTAATCAAATCTGCTCAAAGTTATCTTCAATCTATCACGTGCTTTTCGATTTCTTTGTGTGTTGCAGCCATGTATTGATGTCTTATAAAAATAAAATAAAAAACTTACATAAAAACACCTATTATACTGGCATCCAATCACAGTAGGAGTTTTACTTTGGTAATTTATATTGATTAATTTATTGATTAATTCTAAATAGGTGCTAAAAACAAATTTTAACAAATACTTAATTGAACTGAAATAAACTATAAAAAAAACTGAATCATTTTTATTAAAACTAAACTAAATTATTATTTTTAATTCAATTTATAAAAAACTAAAATACTAAAAGAATAGTTTAGAGCACTACTAAACTATAAGAGTTGAAAAAAAAAAACTTACATGATCATCTACTACCCATTCTTGAAGTTATGGGTTCTTTAAGATGAATTTTCAAATACGATTTTTTATCTGTAAAATTAATATAAGTTGTAAATTTTGTTCGTTAAAAATTGTTCCAATATTAAGAATCTACTGCTAAACTATTATGAAGAGTTGAAAAAATTATTTACATAATCATTCACTGCTACTTGTTATTCTTTGGATGAATTTTAAATGCAATTATTTTATCAATTAAATTTTATCAGAGCATATTTTTGACGGAGTACATTGTAGTGTGGAAAAAACCAAAAACTATAATCTGGTAACGAAGCTTTTAGAAATGAAGAATGAATTACCAAAACAAAAGCTGATTATTCCTTATACAACAAGAACAGAGCATGTTTAAAAAACTTAACATACACATGAAATGAGTGGATAAACAACAATTCTTGATACTTTAACTATTGGTTTCATTCATCACAGCCCCAAAAATTTTCTCACTCAATCATCTACAACTGTGATAGTTAACTTACAAAGAAAGATAATTCTGGTCCTATAGACAACCATTACCAAAAAATTAGTCTTTCATTCTGTTCCTGTACAAATACATCAGTCAAAATATGGTGCATTTACAAACACATCATAGCCAATTGGATAATGGAACATTTTAAGCTTTTAGGACAATGATCCCATTGTAAGTTATAAAATATTATGGACAAAAGCAAGATTTTGGATGGACAAAAGCAAGAGGTTTAAACATCTAAAGTGTATACTCACTTGTCACCTGTTTGGCTCACACCAACATCTGGCTTTATGAAAGTTCAAGGTCTTTGGCTCGAGGGCCTCAATCAAGCTCCCTGTATCCAAAGTTGCTAAGATCCAAGAAAATTGTGATTGAATAACATATCTTACCAGATATCAGCCACTTAGCTTGCTCCAACATTCACTGATGACTTTTCGAACCCTTTTGGGTTTGCAGAGCTGTTGAACAATCATTGCCCAAGTAGAAGCTTTTGGCAGCAAAAACTTATGCAGCATCACTTCGATAATTTTGGAAGCACCTATGGTTCTCTGTCGCTTAACTAACCTTACTACAAGCTCATCTAGAAACTCCCTACCATCTTGAGGTGGATTCACATTTTCTCTTAAAGTCTTCAAGAAAACGTCGCACGTAATAAAATCAGGATCACAACCTTGATCTAGCATAATATTTAGAATATCAATGGCTCGAGAGATGCTATTGTGCATGCACAAAGCATTTAAAATTATGTTATACGTTATCACATCCGGCTGCACCTCCGGCTCCTGACAAAGCATCTGATTGAAAAGTTTCAGGCCATGTTCTATTAAGTTAGCATTACAGAAGCCATGAATCATTGAACTGTAAGCCACAACATCTAATTTAATTCCTCTGCTCAGCATTTGCTTCCACACCATTAAAGCCTCCATAACCTTCCCATCCTTGCACAAGCCATTAATGAGTATACTGTAACAAACCTCATTATGATTACAATTATTGTCGGCCATCTCTTTCCAAACAAGAATAGCTTTATGGCTAATGCCTGCTTCAAAATAACCCCTCATGAGGGAACTGTAAGTGAAAGAATTGGGCAAGTAACCTTTACTCTTCATTTCAGATAAGACCTCCCTTGCTTCATCTAACTTCCCTTCTCGGCAAAGCCCATCAATAAGAGCACTATAAACAACAGTATTTGGTTTACATCCCTTTCCAACCATTTCCTTCCACAACTGCATTGCATGGTTGAATTTTCCCTCCTTGCACAGGCCACTGATAAGGGACGAGTACACATACTCGTTCCCACAATGGTCCCTCTCTTCCAAGGAGACCAAAACTCGAGCCCCTTCGGAGGCTCTACCTTGCTTAACAAACCCATTAATAAGTGTTCCAAAGGTAACATCATTAGGTACACACTTATTCAACACCATCCTGTTCAACAAACTCACTGCCTTCTCCAACTTTCCCTTGAGGCACAAGCCATGAACAAGTGCATTATAGGTCACTTCATTCGGGACACAACCCTTAAGAAACATATTATCAACCAGCTTGGCTGCACGTGCCAAGTCACCATTCTTGCACAATGCACTGATCAACACATTAAACGCAACCGGGTTAGGGAAGGTGCCCTCAACTTGCATTTCATCCAACAACGAAACCGCCTCGTCGATTCTACCCTCCTGACACAACCCATGCATCAAGGTAGAATACGTGTAAGCATCAGGAGCACAATTCCTCAGTGGAATCTCTCTAAAAACCTCAACTGCTTGATCAACCAAACCAAGCCTACACATGGCCTTAATGAGCAAGTTAAAAGTGAGTGCATTTGGGTGTATGTTAAAACTCTTGGATGCAACAACATGTGAGTACAACTCCAAGGCCCGATTGAAAAGACCCTCTTGAATAACAACACTAAGAACCGAATTGAATGATTTCACAGTTTGTTTACACTGAAACTCACCCCCCATTCTGAGGAACAAGTCCACAGCTTTCTCAGGCAAATGAGCCTTCCCATAAGCTTTGAACATAACTATGAAATTCCTCTCTACAAAAACCCTCCTTTCGCGCTTCATTTGCTGAAGGACCTCTTCCAGGGACCCAAAATCGAGGGTAGAGGCGTGGTTCTGAATGAGGGAATAGAAAGACAAATCACCCAATTTGTAAGAACCCATTTTGGTACCGGATTTGAAGATTTCAGCCGAAGGGTGAGGTTGAGGTACATGGGGAGAGGAAGAGTGAGAGGGAAATGCTAGGGTTTGGGAGAAATAGCGATGGAGTGTTGTTGGAAGAGAATGTTTGAGAAGGTTTCTTGTGGAGAACTTGGGCATAGCATGGATCATTCCAAAAGGTGGGGTTTTGATGTAATGGGTAGTGTCAATGAGTTGAGTTCACAGTTTTGAGAATGTTAATGTCATCTTGTCGGAGATGGAGAAGCTGCTACATTTTCATGGGGACGATGACTGTATATTTGTTCAGGAAGCAAGACCAGACCATATATTAAATTTAAGACCTAACTATTATAAAAAAAATATCATTAAACTATGTTGATTTGCCATAATAAAAGCATATCTCATGTAAAAGATCTTATATTTTAAAAAGAAAAATATTTCATTATATAATAAAATTAATTTTTAAATTGTAAAAAGTCTAAATCAAAGAAAAGTATTAGAGAAACTCATTATATTGAGTTGAATAATGAATTAATTGAGTTGGGTTGTTGTAGTTAATTTTTGTAAACGAGTTCAATTCAAGTACAATTTTTTAGTTGATTCATTAATTAAAATTTGAAAAGAAAAGAAAAAATTGTCCATTATAAATACAATTAAATTTTATTTTAATATTTATTTTCTGAACATGATAAAAGTAAACTCTGGATTTAAAAGGGTGGTGATTAATTCATACACTTGTTTTTAGATTAACAACTGTTAATAAACAAGGACTTTTTTAAAAACAGTTTTGGTATTTTATTTTAAAATTTTGTTTTGTTAATGGTTGGGATTTCAAAGTTTTTATTACAAGATTGTCAAAGAAAAAAAGAAGACTAAGTTCCATGAAACAACTATACAAATTATTATACATGTTTCCAATAGTCTCAATCTAGCACCAAATATGATTCAGAATACAAACAGATGAGGATACACTTTATCTATGGCCCTTCATTCTTGATGGTTTCTGTATGGTGAAGTTTTGATTGCAGCTTTTCTTGTTGATGAGCCATATCATAAGTTGCATGGAGACCAAAGAGAAAATAGTAGATCAGCATTACCACTGTGCACACTGCAAATCTTATGAAGGCATCATACTCCAAAGACCCCATGAGGAAGACATTTGTTGCAATTGACAAAGATGGCAACCATGGAACAAGTGGAACACCCCAAACTCTTGGCACCCTTTGCTGAGTCAAAAACAGTGACATTCCTAGAGTTGCCAAGAACCAAACAGGAATAGTCACAGTGTATCCTAACCAACCATTAGGCTTCAGCCCCCAAAAGGCTGAAATTCCTACTGAGGAAGCAATAATGAGCACCAAGAAGATAACTAGCTTTAACAGATTCTCCCTTGGTGTCACCCCTTTCACATAGTACCTCCTCACCAAAAGGGCAGCAGATATCATCATGAACACAAAGAGTGTGCTCACAGATATCAAGCCTGACAACACATCCAAGCCTGTGAAAAAGGCTATGATGGCACTTGCAATGGTGATCAAGAGTGTAGCATTTATAGGGGTTCCTGTCTTAGGGTGCACAAGAGCAAACCATGGTGGGATCATGTGGCAACGTGCAATATGAGTAATATAGCGTGCCTGTGACAATCTAGCCACCAGAAGCACTGTGGTCATCCCCTTCAATGCACCAAAAGCTACCACATATTTTGCCCACTTCATTCCCACACTCTGAAATGCAATTGAGAAAGCAGCACCAGTGTCTATCTCTGTGTACTTCTGCATCATGCTCAGTGAGAGTGCCATCAAGCAATAAATCACTGTGATCATGGACATTGACCCAATCAAACCTATTGGAATGTCCCTTGATGGATTCTTGGTTTCTTCAGCCATGGTTGCAATACTGTCAAACCCTCCATATGCAAAATAAAGAATTGCTGCAGCCTGAAACACCCCCTTAGCACCATAAGGTAAAAAGGGTGACAAATTTGATGTGTCTGCATGAAGAAACCCTGCAACAATCACAAATATAATAACAGCAGTGTTAATGGCAGAAGCTATCCAATTGAGAAATGAAGTTTTTTTTGTGCTGATCATTGTGATCACTGAAGCAATCACCAGAACCCCAGAAGCTATTGGGTCCAACAAGTTGTACCCCTCTTTGAGATTTGTTTTAATGCGCAATGAATTCTTTGGACGGTTCAAAAGGTTTGTGAAGTAAGAAGTCCATGATCTGGCCACTGCTGCACTTCCAATTACACTTTCAAGAAGAATGTTTCCAGCTGTTATGAAAGCAACAAAGTCTCCCAATTCAACTCTCAGATAAGCAAATGAGCCTCCTGCTGATGGAACTTCTACAGCAAATTCTGTGTAGCAGAAAACAGAAAGCATTGCTGAGAAGCCTGAGGCAACATAGGATAAGACAATAGCT
>Ga0123342_1002940_pt1 | contig 27930 bp, 12 predicted proteins | sample Turbeawhitnodule_FD_89960 | JGI IMG/M metagenome (GOLD analysis project Ga0123342, IMG submission 89960) | Root nodule microbial communities of legume samples collected from Mexico - Turtle bean Mexico white nodule | ecosystem: Host-associated > Plants > Roots > Nodule | place: Mexico: Nepantla... | reverse complement strand
TTTACTTTGGTTACATGGGTTTTATTATGTATCATTGACAAATTTCCTAGAAATGTTTATTTTGAGATCTTTTGTGTTACTAGTGGATTGATGCCAGTTTTCGCAATCTCATTGTTATAATATTGGGTGCCTCTTTTTGCAATTGTTTGATTATTGGTTTTTAATGATTAATAAAAATTGAAATTGTAAATATTTTAGTAAATATTATTGTATTATTGGTTTTTGATCATTGTAAATATTTTAGTACCAAGTTAATAAAAAATGTATTCGTTAGGGTGGTTGATAAGCTATTAATGCAGCTAACGAGGAAGAGGGAACAATGGAGATTGAGACACGTACTTTGGCAAGTATATCAAAATGAAACAAATTTCTAGCAGTTGCATTGAATTCGAATTCACTAAAGATACAAAATTTTCAAATCAGAAGCATGCACAGCTGGAGAGTACTATCTGGCAGACATATGGGATGAAAAACTCCTCTGAGTGACTCAGTTGCTTGGTCTTTTAATATAACTCATGTATTATGATTCTCTAGAAACTTCTTAATCTTATGATTATTATTGATAATCATATCCAATTCTATGTGTAGCCTTTGTAGAGTTGCTCAATAGAGTAAATATCATTTATTCTTTGATTGTGCTTAAGCTAATAAGTTATAGACTTAGATTTATCAGGGTTCTCCTGACTTTACTTATCATTCTATCGATCATATAATTGTTTTTAATTCTACTTCAAGTAGTCATATTGTTAAGGATATTAGATTTGCCAATATTACTTACATTTTTGGATTATTTAGAAGCTTAGTAATAATGAGAGATCAAGCAATGCATTCCTTTCATTTTGCTTTATATTTGGTTAAATGACATATTCAAAAGACTGATAATAGTTCTACTAAAGTATGAATAATGGTATTGCTCATATGTTTGTTTTAAGTTTTTTTTTACATTCAGACCAGTGCAAAAAAGGCTATTCAAAATAATATGGATGGAGTTAGAGGCAATTTGGGGTATGTTACCAATGAGGGTATATTCAAGGGTAGCGTAGGATAACACATTGTATTTTTTTTGTTATATGGAAATTCAAATATGTTATATGTTGAGTTGAATGCAACAATTCTTGTTGTGGAAATTTCACAGCAAAATAATTATTCTAAATTTGGTTATTCCTTATTAGTATTTCAAACTTTTCGTAATTTCTCTATTGTGCCTTGACTTCTAAAGTCTCTTGAAATAAAGTGTCTCACGTATTTGAAGGTTAGAGTGTCTCACATATTTTGTGAAAGTAATAGGTATGCTTATCTTTTAGCTAATATTGAAATAAATTATATATATATATATATTTTTTTTTACCCGTGGTCCAAAAGTTGGATATTTTTTATGAATTGTTACAACCTCTCATAATTTAGGTTTCCTTAGCCTTTTGGGTAGAAGTCATTCTCTTTGCAGTGAGTTTGGTTTGATCCCTTATATTTACTTTTACTTTATATATATATATATATATATATATATATATATGCCTAATGTGATTTATATAAAAAGAAAAGAAAAATAAAATTATGATAATTAATTTAATAAATTATAGTTGTTTATTAACTTTCATAAATTGTTTGTTTTTGCGGATAAAAATACGCAAAAATATTGTTTAGTAAGAGATGAGAAAAAAAACTTAAAATTTAAGAAGAATAAACACATTAATTGATAAAAAAACTAAGACTTAAACTATCTGTTTAAAACGGTAAAGAAAGTTTAAAAAACTATTTTTAATATATTAATCTTGTATAATATAATTTACTTTTATTAATGATTACATTTTGTAAATAACTAATTAAAATAAATATTAAAATAATAAATTAATATTAATATTTTATTTTAACAATATATTTAAATAAATTATTTTATTTAATATTAAGATTTAAATTAATTTATTATCATTTTAAAATATAATTATTTATTTTAATTTTCTTTACATTTTAAAATTATTTTTTACATTATTTTTAAAAAAATCATTTTTTATCAATTAAAAAATTAAAATTTCGATTACACTCATCACATCACTCCCAAATTTTCATAATTTTTCACTAATTTACCTTAATCCCAACTACTAAACTTTCCTCACATTTTTTCTTCAAATGTCTCAAATTCACTCAATCATCCAAACAAAACATTAAACTTATTTCATTATTTTATTGAATAAACATTTTTTTAATTCATTTTTAGTTATTAAGAATTTCATTTTTTTTGTTGTATGTTGATTCCTAATCCTGGTTTCATGTTGTAATATGCACGTTACTAAATGTAATGGTATCATGGAAAACATGTATCACAATTGAGAATAATCATTCCACAAACTTACAGCTTTATTGAACGACCTCAAATTGTATTTATAATTTTGGTGAAAGACAAACGCTTACATATCATTCGAGGAAGTTAGTTTAGGATAGAGTTTCTCTTAATAAGTTGTTTTGAACTTTTAAATTATGTGATGATTTTTGGTATTCGAAGTCACTTCTAACAGAATTTTTTTTATGCTAAATACAAAAGAATTTTATACTTTCCATTGTTTATTATAGTAAAAGGTGATATCATTTATTACATAAGTATGCTACACTAACAACAAGATGATATGTGTCTAATTTTGAATCATGATGAGTTGTTTATATAAAAATTCAATAATACCCTTCTTAATAGAGTTTTTATACATTGGTAAGTATTGTACTTTATAACATATGCATAAAATACATGTCATAAATAAAAAAAATATTTGTTTTATTAGACAATAATAGAAACACATAATGACTTACCTAGAAAATTTAATCAAATTGGTGCTAAAATCCACTAGAAATCTCCCAATATTTTTCTTGGTAATTTTTATATGAAAAAAAAATGTGACAAATTCTTCGTGAAAAGACAAAAGTGAAGGTGACCACAATTATTAGAGTTGACGTATCTATTCTAAAATTGCAAGCAATGGAGTGAGGATGTACAATAAAAAGATGAAAACTTAAATTTACTTTCTTTGATTAATGTGATACAATATTTCAAACAAAAAATGATAAATTTAAAAAAGGTGTAACCCATAAGATAAATTGCACTAAAACTATATTAAATATAGTGTGATTGTGAAATGTTTCAAAAGATTTACTTATCATAATTACAGGTAATTGTTACATGCAAACATATTTACAAGATGTCCATAATTTAATTCACACATTAGATTAATTTTTAAAGGTCGATAACAATTTGTTTAAAAAATTAAGACATAAATATTATTGGCCACTATATTAAGGATCACAATTATATTCCAATAAAAATACAAATAAGTTGTAAAAGTCAACCTAAGTATAAGAACAAAATAATTTTTCGTATATTATTAATCATTATTTAATCAATAAAACCTTTAACTTAGTTTTTCAAATTTTATGCATCGTTCACAAGTTTATGTACAAAAATTATAGACTCATAAATGATATCGTTAGACTTAGTTACATAAATACTAAAAAAGCAATCAAGACCAGAAAAAAGTAACACTAGTATACTTAAAAAGAGAACAAAACAAGTGACATACTCAAGAAACTTTTTTTAAATTTTTATTTATTCCAGTTTTGAGACACCATACATTCCATAAATAGTTTTGTTAGATTGAATAACATAAATAGTACAATATCAAACTAAGGTTAAAAAACTATACATACTTATAAAAACAGATTTTTTTTGTCAATCAACTAATTTAATACAACTTAAATAAAAAATCTTTAAAAAGATATACTAAACTACAATTTATTAACAATAATAATAAAATGTTCAAAATTAAAACAAATAATAATAGTATTTTTCCAATTTATTAATTTCAGTCTGACATTAAAATAACTATTATAGATTTAACTTATAAAAGGAATATTTTTCATTTATTAATTTTATATTGATATACTTTTGAAAATAATTTTCAAAACATTATTTAAAAAAAGTCATAATTCAGCACTGTGGAGCCTAATTTTGGACTTCGAAAAAATGTTTGGGCTTTGGTAAATATATTGTGAATAAGTTGTGTTTTCTATACATTTTTTCTTAAAAAAAGATTTTTACGAGAGAAAAATTGAAAAAAAAAAGTATATCACGTTTTGTAATTTGTGTAAAAGAATCTTAATCGGATACTTAATAAATCCCTAAATCTTAAACGACAATCAAGAAGTACCTTAAAACAAATGCTTAAGTGTGTGCAATTATATATCTAACTATTGGAGGTTTGAGAATTATCTAAATCTAAATATACCTTTTTCAAACTAAAATAATTTAAGTATCCTTTTGCGAGCAACTTGTGATCCAATTTATTCCATTAAGCCGTTTGATGATCACGGGGCAGTATTATAAATTTAATCTTGTGACACAACATTCTATTTTTCTGTAAAACAACACAGAACATGTGTTTAGATTAATTGACGATGAAACTTTTGTCGAACTTGCTTCCTTGGTTGAAGAAGAAATAAAACAGTTTAAATTATGAAAACGATTTGTCCATTTTCCATGACTGGTAATACCACTTCAACACGCAACTTCCCGAGGCCGTGAATCGATGTAGTTGCCCACAACTTTGTCCTATGTGGGCCAAACAATGAATTTCACCTGGGCAAAATTCATGATCTATCCAACACAAGTCAATGAACCAAATCTTCAACTTGTACATTCCCCAAGCAATGCCAATATTCTATACTGCATTCCCCAAGAACATTTTACCCAATCAATTTACCTACACCATAAACATCTGCATTGTACGATACGTAATTCGGCTGAAAGCAGAGAGAGAAACAGAACATGCAGAAAAATGGAATGCCATTAACAATCAGAACTATTCCAGATCAGAAAATTACAAACCAAATAAGTGGCATTTAGATTCTAACAACCAGTAATCATGGTTCTTTATTAAACTTAATAAGAATCTAATCCCTGGTGTAATATTCATAATGGAACATGTTAACACGAATACGGACAACAATCTCACCAACTCTCCAAGCTTTTCAAAGCACAATCATTGTACTTCACCTCCTTTCAAAGCAAGTAGAAGATGTTTACAATCACATGAAAAGCACCAATTATGTGATGAGTATTCACTCCATTCATCAACACAGGATTGTTTCATTAATTTAACTCTGGAGATTCGACTTTCAGATACAGTGCAAATGAAGTGTGGTAAAAAACAGGGGACATCAAAGTTTAGCCATTTAAATGTCTCAACTTAATCGAACGCAAAACCGCTAATCCAATACAAAAATGGAGAGAGGAAGAGGGAGAAAAAAAAGATAAACTTTATCCAAGTTTGGTCCAGCAACTTACATTGTTTCCAGATTCTATATAAAACACAGAACAAAAAGAGCATCCGAAAATGAAGTTACATGGAACGATCATCGATAGAGCAGAGAAGCTATCAAAATTTAACTTCGCCGCCTAAGCAGGAGGAGAGATAGAAATGGAAAATAGGTCAAATTAAATTAATCAATCGAGAAAACCGGTTTGGCGCAAAACGGCGTTTCTAACCTGACGGAGATCCCTCCCTTTGAGGGTTCTCCCAACTCCTTCCAGCACCGAAAAAGTGGTTTTGGGCGAAACGCCAGAGCCTCTCGCCACGATTTCGTGCGGCGGCAGCATCTCCTCATCGTCATCGTCATCGATCACGCGCGCGAAATCGTCGGTGTTGCGGCGCCTGGAGGCGCCGGCCGCAATCAGAATAGGGACCTTGACGGGCGCCGATTGCTGGAACTTCCTGGAAGGCGCGGACTGCGCGAGGTAGTCCGAGGCCGGCGGCCTCGGCAGCGACGGAATCATCATGCGCGAGGAGGTTTGAACAGGGGACTTGCCGCGGAACACACCGCCACGGGAATCGGGCTCCGTGAGCACAACGAGAATTCCGGAGTCGACGGGGCGATCGAAGTTGCGGAGGCGGGGTTTGGACGAGGGCGCGTGGTGTTGGGGTTCCGATTCAGATGAATCGGCGGACCAGAACAGCTCAGCCTCGCTGAGCTCGTCGGCAGGGGAGGGGGAAGCGGTGGCGGTGGCGGGATAGGGACCGAGGAAGCGGTCGGAGGAAGAGGAGGAGGATCGGCGGTGGAAGGAGGGTGTGGGGTCCATTAGTTGTTATTTTGTTTGGTTGGTGTGGGGATAGGAAAGAGTGGAAGAGTGGAAGAGTGAAAGAGAGTGAATGGGAAAGAAAATGAGAGATGGTGAATAATGTGGGTGATGTGGCGGAGGGTCGCAGCAGAGTGGTAAATACAACGAAAAGAATGACAAAATGGGTAACCTCTTCTTCATCGCTGACGTGGCAAAGGACGTGTCCTATTTTCTCCTCCTACCTAGTTTAGGTCCTTCATTGAAATTCAAACACAAGAATTCAAAAATTCAAGTCACTCATTCAATCAAACAACAGGGTCCACCCTACCACTTCAAACAAACTACACTCAATTTCTTTCTACTCATTTTTTTTTTTATTTTCTGTAATTTTATATATTTTTCAATTCGATTAATACTTTTTCCAAAAGTTACTCTTAATTCTCCTAGTTTTTTTTCCATAAAAGGTACTTTTTTTCTCTCTAAGTATTCAATAAACTTTTGGTCAATTTATATATTGAACTTGACGTATTCGCACTGTTCCAATTAATATGAGTTTACAAATTATTTATAGAATAATTAATTATTATTTACATTTTTAATAAGACTACGAGTTTGTAATTAATAATTATTAATATTTAATTTATTTTTTAAATATTGTTAAAAAATATTACCTTTAAAATTATTTTAATATAACATTATTAATACAAGTTTCAAAAGTTGTTTTAAATTAATATATAGTGAATTGTAAGATTTTTTTTTTCAAACATACCCGAATGTCAGCAAATTTATTTGAATGATCATGTCTCGATATATTTATGTATTTGGATATAAATTAATAGATTAATAAATTTAATAATTTAATACAAATATAAAACTAATATTAAATATTGTACTAAACTAAATATAAATTAACATTAGATCTTGTAATCTTTTAAAATAAATATTTTAATACAAAGTAATATTAAATGTTGTTCTTAAATTTTATTTGGAGTAAAATTATTAGCAATGATTTTATACAAAAATATAATTTTGTATAAAGTAAATTTGATAATGATATTAATATTAATTAATATTTAAAATATTGAAGTGAATTATATTTTATTATTAGTGGCATGACTAAATTTTGTAATTGATTGTGTATAGAAGATAAACTTATTGGTAACAAATTTAAGTAGTTTAATTGAAAATTAGGTATAACATTAACTAGATACTCCATTTAATAAGAATGAAATAAATATTATACTCAGGATACTCGATTAAATAAGAATGAAATAAATATTATATTCTGGATGAGATATTATATATTGATTACTTTTTTTTTTTCTTTGTTAGTAACAAAAGTCATTCAAGTTATAAAATAAATTATTACATTAACATTATAAACGAATTATTTACACAATTTCTTGAAAGTTGTGTCTTGATTTAAGATTGGAAGAATTGAATACACCATATTAATTTTAACTAATTTGGTTATGAACGAACTTTTCATAACTGATTTGAAGTAGATGTTGATATTTTATTTTGATGGCTTTTTTTTTTTTTGTCACTATAATCTAGTACTATAGTGAAAGTCATATATGATTGGGGTTTTTAGAAGAACTCACCATACATGATGATGTTTAGAGATAACGAGAGAATATGTTAAATTATAACTTTTTTAGTGTGTTTATGTATACTAATGTCATTCATGATTTATTTATAAGAAGAACATGATAACTTATATTGTTTATTTGTAATGTCAGAAAACAAAAAATTTAAAGTATGATTTATGACATATGAATAGTCATATTACGGTAACTGATGCATTAATGGTCATTGGTCAATGAATCCATTTTCGACTATTGTTTTGAAATATCACAAATAACACTTTGTATTGTAGTATGATTCGTCTCGTGTGAACAATAACGTCATGAGAATAAAAACATTTAATATTGACATGTGAGTAAGGTGAATTACATTCTATCGTGATTCCCCACACATAAATAATACAGTCACAAAATTCAATAAATTTATGGTTGACACATCAATCGATGTATTGTGGAAAACTCTTTTGTACTACTGCCACAAAAAATGTTCTACATTACATTCAGATTCATCACATGTAAACACTAATATCATGAGAACTGATACAATTATATGTTTAAAGTGTGATTTTATCATCTAATGTGAAACATGTCTACTTAGCAATATTTATTGTATTTATATATAGTTAATTACATTATGTAAATGTGTATTAATCACTAGTATGGTTAATGTGTTGAAATCTATTTTGAAATAAAAGATTCTTCCATCACATGTTAATTTATTATAATAAAGCACGTAACAATGTTCAATTGGATATTATCTATTATATCATCGAAATTTTGCAAAGACAAATATTGTAAGGGAGGAGAGAAAATTCTTAAAACAAATGAAATTGTAATCTTACCCTTTCAAACTGGTATCATTCAACAAATGCGAAACAAATTATGGCGGTGTGTACCATTGGACATCTATACAAGTTACTATGCATGTGGATCTCTCCAAGTTTATAAATATATGAAACCCGTACAAATTTCAATTTGTTATAACACCCTTGATATTAGAAAATATTATTTAATTAGAAGGTGGGAGTAATTTTGTTCTAATAATATCTATAAGGAACATTAACCATAACATATTTTATGTGTAATGTATATAATAAGAAAATACAAATATATGTTACTGAATCAGTCATGTCATTAAAATCCATATATTAAGACAAGAGATTGTCGACATATTTAATCCAGTCAATAATATTAAAATTTAAGTCATCAAATAGTCAACATCTTAGAAAAAATAATGTGAAAGTACAACTTTGATTAAACATACTCATTTTTTGCTTCTACCATACATATAAACGAAAAATATAGCAAATAATAAGGTCTTTGTAAGTTTCAAACATTAATCTTAGTAAACTTAACATATAATAACAAACAATGAGGGCTTAGGCATTTAACCTCCAATTGTAAATCTCAATCTCACTTTATCAAACATGTGGATTCATATATCATTTTTAATGATCTACTATGAATATCAAAAGTTACTTGAAAAGTAATTAACTAGTTGAATATTTTTTACTAAAAATATTGGTATTTTCACATTTCTTTCTATTAAGAACATCAACATCTTTCAATTCACAATCGCTGCCTAATTTTTACAGTGTTGAGCTTGTATCATTTAGTCTTAAATTTGAAATATAAATATATCATTTAATGGTGCTACCTTAATCCATTCATATATTCACCTATTTGACATTTATTTCCTTAGACTCCACCATGATTTTTCAAATATATATGCTCATTTATTAGAATTGTTATTAACTCATGATAAGTAAACATAAGATACATTTTTATTCAAATGACATATTATGAGACATCTTAATATAAATTAAAGAATTATAAAACTTAATGAGTACTGAAAATATGTCATACAATTTTTAATTATCAAATTATATATTATAACAAAAATAAAAACAATAAAAATAATGTAAGAAAAACTTAAATCCTAAACTTAAGCAATTCATCAGAAAATAACAATTTTATTTATTTAAGTTCTTTAAACAAAATTTATTTACTTCTTATCTTCCTTCTCTACATAAATTTATGAGTTTTAAAAATAATATTTAAAATTTTTTACATAATACAAAATACAAAGTAATTTAAACCAAAAAACTTTAAATAAATATTTGTACATGTACCATTACCACAAGAAATAATTTGGAAAAAAATAAACATAAAAAATAGATAAAAAATTAAATAACAAAAATATAAATAATTTAATTAATTAAAAATAATATATTAATAATAAATAATTAAATAATTAGAATATAAAAAAATAAAATAAATAGTATATTATCGTAAAAATAAATAATAAAACATATAAAAATAATGACAATAATAATAATAATAATAATAATAATAAGAGAACCAATAGATAACTATAAGAAAACTAAACAACAAAAACGTAAAAAAAAAAAGAACTGCAGTGTACTATAAATAATTTAAATCATTAAAATATAAAATGCAAGAAAAAAATAAATTTAATAATAAAATAAAAAATAGGCAGAATGTTTATAAAAGATTAATAAAATATACATATATTTACTAAATTTAAATGAAAGAGTAAATAACATATTTTCAGCTATTTAAGAATATGTATTAAAAATATAACCGCACAATAAAAAAATAGAAAAAGGTGCCATAAATATTTATATAATTTTTATATTATTATTTTAATATTTTTTTTTTAATTTAGTTTTCGGTGAGACGGTGGTGCTTGTCCGACACTCTTCAACCTTATCTCTTTTTTTAATTTTTAAAGATATTATTATTTTGTTATATTTTATTTTTAATACAAAACTCGTTGTGCAAGAAATTTCATATTCTTCTTCTTATTAAAATTTTAATTTTAAATTTGATATGAGAGTAGATCTATTTATATAAATATCAATTATTTTAAATAATAGTAATTTTTTAAAAAAATATTTAACTTTTTAAACATGATTTTTTTTTATTTCATTATATTTATTCATAAAGAGACTAATTAATATTTTTATCATTATCACTGTAGAAATACGAAATGTATAACATGTGTAGAAATCTTAAAATATAAATTTTATAATAGACACTGTAACTTAGGATTTTATTTTAATTTTTATATTTAAAATAAAGATAAAATAAATAAATAATATAGTTATTTAAAAACAAAGATGATACACATTTGTATTGTTTTAAATTTTTTATTGTGAAATTGTAAAGAGACTATACAATTTTTTTTTTATATTACTTTTAAATTTCTAACTTGCATCATTGCTTTCTTGTTAATTTCACAATACCTTGATTAGAAGTATTTATTTTTCTCAAAGTTAATTAATTTTCTAATATCCAATCTTCACTACATAATTTTTTATTTATTTGTATTATATAAAGTTTTACTAAATGAAAAGGAATTGGAATATATTTACAAAGTTGTGATACATAAAACATATTGTGAAGTTTTGAAATGTAAGGAGGTAAAGAAGAATTTAAGGTGAAACAATCAATATGATTAATGAATTAATAAGGACCAATGCATTTGGATGTAAGTATTTGAGAACTCTACCAACCTGAGTTACATGTGTAACTTTCTTTCATGAAAACATTACTCTTTTCTTAAAACTCAAAGGTTTCCTTCATTTTTGTCATGATAACTTCTTTTATTATTTAGAAATGAAATATTTTTTTTTCTAATTATTTTAATCTTATAAGATGTATTGTGAATTGTTTATTTATCCAAAGTTAAACAATTTTCATTTTCACACCAACATTACAGGTTCTACACCTTCTCTAATATAGAACCTCATGTTGAGTCATTCATGTTTGTCTGTCGAAATTATTGTTATAATTTGATACAAACAGATGATTAATGACACAACAAATACTTCACAATTAAGTCAGTCATCTCAGCATCTAAGATAAGGTCACACCAAACTTTAGAAGGACCTCAACAAAAGAAGAATTGGAGACAGACCAGAACATCAAATGTTCTTTCTTTTGGTCTTTTTAAAAGACAAGTTTATGTAAATAAATTGGACTCAGTTTGGGGATTCAAATAAAAGAATAAACTATATTAGGCTGTGCTTAGTAATTTGAGTATGGTGTGCTTAGTAATTTGAGTTTGTGTCAAACCTTTCATGACATGTGCATCTAGGTTTAAGGTTTCTTTGACCTACCTTCTAGAAAGTTTATCGCAAATGACACCTATACCCCTCTATCTTGCTCTCCAAGATACTCTCTCCTATAAATAGAGTGTCTTGCCTCATGTATTTGACACATTAAATTTTGAAAGTAAGGAAACTCTGTCAGAGTGTTTAGTGAGCTGAGTTTCCTATTATTCTTGGGTCTTATCTTGAGTGAACTACACTTCAAGTGACGACTCTACACCACTCATCTTGGAGTCTCCTCCCCCTCTAAGTGGCGTGGCTACACCTTCATCATCCTAAGCTTCTCTTTCCTTTCATCTTTTTTATTTTCCATTCCTTCATTTCCCTTATATGCTCTTTAATTCCACACCTCTTCATCGTCAACACCATATAATTATGTCTTATCTTTGACCTCTAAAAGTGAACCTTCACACTTAACCACTTTGTTAAGTTTGTGTTCAGTAAAAATCTTCTTTGGGTTTTTCACCATAATTGTTAATCTCAAAAGTCATAAACAAAAGAGTAACCCACAAAATGTGCAATCCTAAAATCAACTCACATCATAATTAAACTCTATACAAAATATAAATTGATTTTAGTTTCTAATTTGTTTTAAGACAAACTTTTAACAAGTTATCTAACGATTGGATAATCCTTCCAAATTGTCCGTCAATATAAGGGTAGCAAGTTGAACCAAATCTAACTTTTGTTCATAAGATTCTTTGCAAACTATTCCAAAATTTGTAGGTAAAATGAGATTTCCATAAGAAATTATACTAGAAAGTACACTATGTAACCTAATAATTTCTTTCATGCACAATTGAACTAATTTTGTAAGAAAAATATGTTGTTAATAGATCAAAGGTGAGCATATTTTGATAATATGTCCACAATTACTCGCATTGCATGATAAGTAGACATAATAACTGGTAAACTTGTCATAATGTCAATAAAACCTTATTTCAACATAGTGATTTTTATGTCCTAATTTTTTTTGTTGACACACTAAACAACATGCAACAAACAACAAACTTTATCATTACTTTTTTCACCATATACCATCAAAATATCTTCTTCAAGTCTTGATAGACCCTTATGACACTTGGATGAATGCTTAAGTTACCCTTACGAACCACCCCTAGTATTAGTTTTTTCATACCTTATTTCTTAAATAGAACTTTTTTTACCTCTAAATTTGATGATCCCACTAGAATTATTGTGAAATTCATATTATTTTCCTTTTATTCATGTTGTTAACTTTTATTCCAACAAAAGATTTTTAATACACCTAAAAATAGTTTATTTGGTCTTAGTTCCATAACTAAGTTCAAGTTTATTCTTAAATATAATTCTTTTACCATCATCATAGATGCCTGTAGATTTTTTACTTAAAATATTTATCACAATATTTGTCTCCCCAAGATGATATTGCAACTCAAAGTCATCATTTTTAACAAATTTCATCAATCTATCTTGTCTCATGTTTATGATCAAATAAGCATTTCAAACTTTTAGGATTAGTGAAAACTTCAAATATTTTTGTATATGACTAATGTCTCCTTAGTCTTTAATGCAGATATAAATAGATTGAAATTCTAAATCATGCATAGGGTAATTAACTTCATGTTGTATGAGTTGTCCCTAAGCATAACTTGTCACTCTCCCATCTTGCACAAGTATGCATTCTAATCCTTACCTTAAAAGCATTACAATAAACCTCAAACTCGTTGGTAAGGTCACAAAGAACCAAGACAAATGGATATAGTAATTTATTTTTTCAATTTTTATAACTAACTTCATGTATTTCATTTCTTTCAAATGCTAATTTTGAAAAAAATAAACTTCAGTCACCTTTTTATAATAGTCACCTAACACTAAGAACTCATGTATTTCTGTTATATTTTTTTAGTTGTTCCCAATGTAACAAAACTTTAACTTGGGCAACAACCATGTCACTTTATTATAATTACATGTCTTGAAATTTGAACTTGTTTCAACCACAATACATATGTTGACCATCTCCTATACTATACTATTTCTATAAGAATTTTTAGCACAATTCTCGAATGTCTTTCATGTTTTTTGTGACTTTTGGAATATATTAAAAAACCATTGTATCTTATTCCATTTTTTTACAATGATAAACAAATTTTAAGTCAATTTTGACATATAACACAACACCTTTTAGTTGATTCCTTAAAGCAACAATCATTATGGGGAGTACATTTTTTTAATGATAATTTTATGATTAATTATTATGAAGTGGACTTTAAGCCTAACTCAACCCCATAAAACCGGTTCATAGGCTAAGGTTTGCACCCACTTATATACGATGAAAACTCTAATCTCTAGTCGATGTGGGATCTCCAACATTAATGTTAATTTCCACACAACCTCCTCGTGTGTTTATTTTTTCATTAACTAACAATAGAACACAAAAAAAAAACAAAACATAAAGTCTCGTGAATTATTCACTATTTAATTTTTCAACTTTGCTAACTCTATAGATGTCTATGGATGACATTCTATAAGGAGCTATTAACACAAGTCTTAATTATGGTATAGAGATTGTGCTAAATTATATATATATATATATATATATATATTTAATGGAGTTCTAGCATCATATTTAGGGGAAGCACGATGAATTTTTCTTGACTTTTTAAAGAAATTAATATTATGTATATTGGTTTATAATAGTCTCTAATTTTTTAAATTGGAAACTCAACTAAGATTTTAATGAAAATCAAAATCTCATCATGACAGTTTAGAATAATATTATTGAAATATAACTAGTTTATTCATAAAATAATGTTAGAATGAAATAAGGATAGATAATATAAATTTTACATAAAAATTACCATTTATCCATAAAGATACCACTATTTTATGCACAAGGATGATGATTATTTTTTAATTATAGAGACAAAATAAAAATATAAAAGATTTCACCATTACTTTGTGTTTGAAACTCTGTCAGACAGTGATCATTTTTATTTTTAAAATTTAGTTTAATCTTTTAACATAAAGAGAAAACACCCTCATTTATCAGTCAAGATCCACAAGAAAACACAATAAAATTTATTTTAGTCATACATATTTAAAGAAATATACAAGAAAATAAAGTCACCAATATTCTTAGAAACTGAGCTTGAACATATGAGTTTTATATTTGAAATGACTTTTTTTTGTCCTTATAAAAATTAAAATCCAACATTATTCTATATAAAAAAAATTACTCCAAATTCTCTTTATTCAGACCTGTTTATCAACACCTTCTCTTGTAGAGTTATATTATATAAATAATAGATAATGATACACTTCCAAACCATTTTATATATAATAACATTATAGCTCTCAAAATTATTATTTTAATATTTTTTTCATATAATTTAATTACAAATTTAATTTTTAATGTATATTTATTTTTAATCCATCACATAAAAAATTATATACAATTTCAAAGATTATCAAAACATCATTTTTCATAAATAATTATTTGGAAGCATAGGTAAGCCATTTTCAACTTCAAGTTATTGTCTTAAGTGACTAGTATTAAAATGCGTACAGACTGTTCAAATGTGACAGTTTGGCCGAGTGGTCTAAGGCGCCAGATTTAGGCTCTGGTCCGAAAGGGCGTGGGTTCAAATCCCACAGCTGTCAATTTTATTTTTTATCTATCATTTTTTTTTCATCTACCCTAAACTAGGGCTGTACCGTTACCCTCCGTCTTCGGTGGCACCATTGGGCTAAGGTGCCCGTAACTGTTAAGTCACAGCAGAACTAAAAGCCCAGTCAAAGTAAAAGCAAAGCAGAGAATGGCAGCATCTCTGGGAATCAGAAACAGCTCCCTCCGGCTAACTCGCTTCCTCAACTCAGCGACTCTCCACCGTCCAAGGTGGCTCGAAACTGTAGCCTACGAAGAATTGCGAGCGCAGCCGGAGAAGCCTTACACTTCAACGGCCGTTTTCATCCATGGCTTTTTGGGATCCTCCAGAAACTGGCGCTCCTTCTCTCGCAATCTCTTGGCCGCTCTCTCCAATTCCTCGCCCTCTTCCAGTACCTCGCTCGACTCTCATTTTTTTATTTGTAACCCTGAATCGAATTATCATTTTCCGATTTTCTTTCCGTGCAGATTGGAGGGCGGTGATGTTGGACATGCGGAACCACGGGAAATCGACGGAGAGAGAATTGAATCCGCCTCACAATATTGAATCTGCGGCCAAAGATTTGGCCGATTTGGTGAAGGCTGAAGGTTGGCCTTGGCCTGAGGTTGTCGTAGGTCACTCCATGGGTGGAAAAATGGCTTTGCAGTTTGCTGAGAGTTGTAGCCACGGTGACTATGGCCATTCTGTTCTGTCTCCTAAACAGGTTTCTCTTCTCTTCTCTTCTCTATTGTAATAGCTATTTATAATTTTAACAGTTGAATACAATAAGATGTATTGAACTCGGAAAGATGAAAATGTTTCATTTTTTCACACCTAAAGAAGGTACACGGAGCAGCCTTGTATATGAGCTCATGATACAAAAAAGCAGAATAACAAACTCTAAACTATCTATAGCTAACTACACAGAAAACGGTTCCTAATAACACGATAAGTTATTCAGCAGTTGATTTTATTCGTGCTTTATATTGTTGTGAGTGTATGCACATGCCTATGTCTATGGTGAAATAGGTATAGCACCTATATGGTAAAATGTTAAAGAGGGACAAAATATGCTGTTATACCACATATTAGAGGAGTTTGGAGTCTTATATTGAGTAGAATACACTAATTGATGTCATACTTAAGCTACACAACTCTTCCTTTTAGAGGACTGCAGTGCTATCAGTTTGCAGATATCATATAGTGGATAATCTGCTATATCAAATAGAGGATAGTAATGTCGCAGACATATGGTGCAAGTTAGAAAAAATTGATTTGGATAAAAAAATTCAGTTTAATAAAATCTCTCACTTTCTCTCTCCGTCTGAAATTCTACAATTCTCAAGAATCATATGATGGATTTTTAAAATGAAGCATTTGTACTCTAGGCCTGAAGTCGTCCTCTTTATGTTTTTCTTTTTATCCCTCCTGAAGAACAGCTCTGGGTATTGGATTCTGTGCCTGGAGAAGTGAACCCTGGAAACAGAAACGATGAAGTCCGGGATGTTCTAGCAACCTTGCAAAGTTTACCATCACAATTCCCATCTCGCAAGTGAGACTCTATATCCCTGAACCTTTTCTCTTATGATGCTAGTAGTTTGGCAGTGGACCAATAATAACTTTTGGTGTACCGAGTGGACATTATCTATGTCATGATATATGTTTCTTCTTCCCCCAATAGCATTTTGGGAGTACAAGATATATGGTGAATACATTCTAAACAATATGTTTGAAGCAAATTTTACGTTTTCCAAGGAATCTTAGAGACTGTAGGTAGAGAATTATTCATTTTCCCAATTTCATGCATATGATCTGCTTTTTTTTTTTTATAATGAAATAAAGTGCCGGTCATAGTTTTGGATATTGCGTTTGATGGACAGTGTAAATGTACAAATGCTTGTTAGACATTTTAAGCAAAGAGATTGAGGTAATTTATATGGCCGAAGGAAGGACATTCTAGGTTCTTTCTTCATTTTCTTTTGATGATCTGATTGGTTGTCCAATGTCTAAAAGTACCTGTCTTAAAATTTGATGAAAATGCAGTGTGTCAAGTCAATTACCAAACACTATAAAAGATGTACGATATGCAATCTTCCTCGTGCCAATCTAATATTGCAGTTGGACTAAAATATACACTGAACCTTCTTTCAGGTGGCTTGTGAGTCATCTTATGGGACTTGGTTATTCTAAAGCACTGTCGGACTGGATAGGCACCAATATCAAAAAAGTTGGTGATCATGAGACGTGGATATTTGATCTTGAAAATGCTAAAGATATGTTCGATTCTTACTGGTAAATGAAGCTTCGTTGAATTTGAGTAAAACATTTCAAATGATCTTTTACACAAATATTTGAAATAAGGAATAGAAATAGAAGATAATTATTCGAATATCTAGCAACTTAACCATTTTTGAAACAAAGATGCATTAAAACTTCATTTAAACCTTTTGTTTTCTTGAGTGTTTTCTGCGATCTTCCTCCACAGCCAAAAGTAACAAATCTCCGACGTTACAATTATGCAGTGAAAAGTCTTACTGGAATCTTTTGGAGAAGCCTCCCAAAGGTATGGAGATAGTAATTTTGCGTGCTGAAAAAAGTGATAGATGGGACCAAGATGCTATTGAGAGAATCCAGAAACTAGCCAGTAAGCATGGAGCCGACTCTTGTGGAAAAGTTTCCTTCTGTGTTCTTCCAAATTCTGGTCATTGGGTTCATGTGGACAACCCAAAAGGACTTCTTGAGATTATGGCTCCCAAGATAGCATCCCTCTAGTTCCTGCTTTAGTTGAGCTCGAGGCCTTCGTGGTTGAAAATTGTTACTTCCAGAGTGGAAAATCTTAACAATAAGCACAAAAGGTTGGCGGGTAATAAAATTAGTTATGTACAATTTTATCAAGTACCAGATAATTTTCATACAATTCATTGTATATGCGAATATCTTGGACCAGATTTTGAAACCACACACTACTAAATAAGACCTATAAGGAATCATATTTGTCATGTCCACTTCCCAACTCTTATTTTAGGTGTTTTAATTGATAATTAATTGTTATGATATATGTATGCATGTTCATTTTTAAATTTGCTGTTATTTTAAAAATTAGTGTCATTAGTTTTAAAACTTTAAAAATTCATTTATTGGACTGGATATATTATGATAATTATAATATCTCGTTGTAATTTATTACTTGTTGTGTCAATCCTCTCTCTCTCTCTATATATATATATATATACATATATATACACACACACACATATATATATATATATATATATATATATATATATTTCATTTAAATTGTAATGATAATTAAAATTTTAAAATATCTTTCATTATTTATATAATTTAAAAAGTATTTGAATCATAATATTAACTTTACAAAACTTGAATAATTTATCTATAATTTTTAAGAAAATCTTACTAAATATATAAAATAAAATTTTGTAAAATTTTATTATATTAATATACATGAAATATTATATCATAAATTTTTATTTAACATATCATTTTGTATGCATTTATATTTATAATTATTGTGACTCATAAATTCAAATTATATTATTTATTCTTGTATTAAAATTAAATAATAATTTTATATATATATATATGTTTGTATAATTTTAATAAAAAATCACATTTAAACATAATTTATATTATAATAGTATTATTATTATTATCCTATCTATTACATCATATTTTTATTCTCATCCTATTATGTCATTTTCAATCGTATAATATTCATGAAACAAGTATTGAACTCAGGAACTTTGCGGGCATGCACTTTAACAAGCTTACAAAATTTGGAATGCCCTAGAAAAAAGTGTTCCTTTTGGGTTCGAACAGGGGTCAATGAGACTAAAGTAATAAGTGACACCCACTTTTTACATTCTAATATATTGGAATTCTTTTTTATAAATGACAAAATCCAGCGGCTAATATCCAATTTTTAAAAATGATAGACCAAAAATACTTTGAAAAAAAATCACTTAACCTGAAAGAGTCATTTTTTATATTCAATTTATTTCATGTTTCCTGAAGTTTATATTTAAAAAAAGGAAAAAAAAATTTGTTTATGAAAAAACTTTTGAAAATTGAAAACAAGACAAACAGAATTAAACCAAATAATGATCAACAGTGTAATTGTTTTTAAATCATTATCTAATTAAGTATTGCATGATAAGATTGCTAATTTTTATATGAATAAATATTTGTAATACTTTTTATTGATTGACTGCCTAACAATTTAGTCACTAATCAGGCTAACTAAATTGCAGCCCAACATCTAGCACCAATGGGCCTCAGTCCATAAAAACCAAGGCCCAGGTTCAGTAATTTGAAACCCTAGAAAGGATAGTATAAAATCTTTGTTTTAGCATTTCCTCAGCCAGATAGTGAAACAGCAGCAGCAGAGCAGGGGAGCAGCAAAAATGCAGATTTTCGTGAAAACCCTAACGGGGAAGACCATAACCCTCGAGGTTGAGAGCAGTGACACCATCGACAATGTCAAGGCCAAGATTCAAGACAAGGAAGGTAACACACCATTCCAAAATCCTTTCATCGCATCCCAACTTCAATTTTCCGTAACCTAAAAAATCCTCATTTAATAAATTCTCAGGTATTCCACCGGATCAGCAGCGTTTGATTTTCGCTGGGAAGCAGCTGGAAGATGGAAGGACCTTGGCCGATTACAACATTCAGAAGGAATCCACCCTTCACCTTGTCCTCAGGCTTCGCGGTGGCATCATTGAGCCTTCGCTTATGGCTTTGGCGCGCAAGTACAACCAAGACAAGATGATTTGCCGCAAGTATGGGCTCTATTATCTATATTTTTATGGGACAATAACTTATCCCCTATTTCTTTACAATGCAAGAGGGGTTATAATTGTTCCCTATATTAAATCCATCTCTACTTTGTTGACTGTGGCTTATTCACTGTTGATTTTCATGGGTGGTACATTCTACTTAAATTCCTATTTGTTGTTAATACTGAAATTGTTTTTCCATATTGTTCTTTTTCTTATAATATTGTAGTTTTGTTTTTACTTAAATCTTTGTTTTTGGTTTGTTAGATGTTATGCTCGTCTGCACCCAAGGGCTGTGAACTGCCGCAAGAAGAAGTGTGGTCATAGTAATCAGGTAAGTCTGTGTTCTTTTTTCTCAATTGAACCTTTATTATTCTGAATGGTCAAGTCTTATTTGTTTTGAACATTGTTTCACGCTTGCAGTTGAGGCCAAAGAAGAAGATCAAGTAAATCTTGGTTGAGGTTGTTGGTCTCTTTTCGTTTTGGATTTGGGACAGGGACTGGTTTGATTTATATACTTATCCTTAATTGTTTTTGCTTATTGTTAATTTTAAATGTTTTGATGGATATTTTTGTAGTGGCCAGTTATATTGCTATGATGATGACATTAAATTAGCTCCGTTTCCATTTTACATTGTTTTCTTGTTCTTTTTACATTAAATGTTTGCATGATCAACGAAAGGGAAGTTTATAATTTTTGAGGTGTTTTATAATTTAACCCTTAAAACAAATATGCTGCATCCTTTTGTTTCATAGATGCCTCTTTTTTGTGTTTGAAAGATGAAGCAATGGTTTGTTCCATTTTGTTAATTATTCTTGAATAACATCCAGAACATTTTTTTGTACATCTTGTTCATGATGACGAACTGTACTGGGTATATGTATCGATATAAATAATCTCTTTTCTAGGTAAAATGTATAGTTAATTTTTTTTAACAAATGAGATATCCTTTATGTCGTTTTTAATTCAATGAGGAAGTATTTTATTATAAAATTTTAATTCAACATATTTTTCTATGTAAAAAGCCTTAAATGTGTTATTATTATAATGTAATTGATCGTACCGCATACATCTTTTTTCTATCTATTTTGTACTCAATAATCCTATATGTTATATCTGAAATGTTAGTTTTTCTTCAATGAGTGATTTGATTCGTTTGAAAGCTTTTTTATATCTAATTATGAAATTTGTTATCTCAACTAGAAATGGTTTTAAATTACAAATTTCATTCATTTTTATACGTGATAATTATAACTCAAATTAATATTTGACCTCAGTTTTTTAATTTCTTTCATTGAAAGATCTTAAGGCACTTCCTGCATGCTAAGTTCTGAAATTCTTATGTCGGATGATAGATAGTGGCTGTGCGCATGTGTAATTTAATTAAAAATTGGGAATATAAATTTTAGATGTGAGAAAAAATTATTTGTGTTGGGTTGAATACGATTTTGTTAAAATATTTTTAAATTTGTAAATAGAATTAAGTATAATTTGAAAGTAAACACACTCCATCATTGAAAATCTTCTTTTATTCATTATCACCTATACAAAGCAAACACAATTCAGAATTCCTTTCCAAACGGTTCATGAACCCCACAGTTTATACTCAGTTCCGCTCTAACACTGGAAATAAATAAAGTTCTTAAAAGTTGTCCTAAATTTCAGGACTATTTCTTTTAAGAAACTATAAAACAAGTGAAATTGAACTCATAAAATTCAAATTTAAATCTCACCGAAAAACTTACATTTCTTAAAATTTGACCCATAAATCTTTTTGGAAATAAAGTTCTCACATAAAAGCTAATGTTATATTTGGATTAATGAGTTGAAGTGTGAGAATTTGAATGTTATATTTGGATTAATGAGTTGAAGTGTGAGAATTTGAGGACGGGGAAAGTTATGTAAATGATAGGATGATGGTGATTAATTATATTTAAAGATATAAAACGTATATTTTTAAATTTAAAATATGAAATTTATTTGAATAATAAAATATGAAATATTGTGTATTGATTTAATTCTAATTTTTAATTTATTTCTACTGTTGAATAATTATTTAAAAAAATATATATAAAATGTGATTCATTTTTATTAGTTGAAATTTTTTAAAAATAATTTTTACTTATTTTTATTATGTATAATTGTTAATCAAATATATAATGAAAACATAATTAAATATTTATACTTTAAAAATTGAAATTTATAAAAATTTATTTATCTTTCAAATTTTGATATATTTTGAAAGTTAGAAAATGCACTGATAAATCAATAACATACTCGTTTGCTTTGTCTTTCTTTGATGGAAATCATTTTACAAATACTCTGCCTTTTCACATCCATAAATTAACTCAAATTGATGGAAAGAATCGTGATTTATTTGGCATTTCTATCTACGGTTGGATGGAAATCATTTTACAAATATTCTGCCCTTTTCACATCCATAAATTAACTCAAATTGATGGAAACAAACACACTGTACTTTCGAAAATAAAATGAAAGTAGTTCTATATTATTTTGTAAATTTTAAATTAGTTTAAAACAATATTTGATAGAGATTAAAAACAAATGATAGATGTTTCAAGGGAAAAAAAATTTATACCCACAAAAATTATACAACTATATTTTAGATCAATGATATTATTACACACTCTCTTCTCTTAAATTTTTGTAATTATTTTAATACAATTTTAGGTTATAATTGATCAGATGTTTTTATTCTTAGTTATTGAATACATGTAAAAGATAGTTATGAATATTTATAATAACTTAAGTCCAATCTATGTCTTTTTTGAGCTAGGGAAAAAGTAATTCTTTTTAAATTTGTAGGATCCGAGTTTTTAATATCAACTATTTTATATTCAGATAATCAAACTTTAATGTCATTTAATACCCATCTAGAGTGGTAGTACAATTTGGAACTAATAATCTACAAAAGTAGAATAAAATAAAAAACCTAACACAGTATCTTCTAATCACAATTTCTTTTATCATGATCCCATTCATACTTATTAAGATAGGATGAATGCGAATTCACTGCGTGATAAAAAGATGTGACAATGATACTGTTTTTACTTTTTTTAAATTATTTACAAACTTTGTGGTAAAGTATATTATTTCCTGCACACTAATTAATTTATACTTTATCATTTTATATTAGCAGATTTCATGTTCCATGCTTTTAGATTTTCCACGGTGATTGGTTCAGTGCCATTGTTGAACACAAAAAGATGAGCTTGACTTGCCACTGCAAGCTGTGGATAAACTCGAGACAATATGTTTGTCTTTCCTCCTTCTCCAAAACTTTCCACTACTGAGTGATCAATCTGTCATTTAGTTAACAGAATGAAAAACATTAATCAATTATTAGTGTCTTGGTGCTAATAAATGTCATACGCAAAGACCAAATTCAGCAATGGTTACATTTGCACATACCAAACTCCTAAGAGAAATTTTCTTGTTAGTTGTCAAATCCAAGTCTACAAAACCTGCAAATGCAGGCTTGTACAATTTACTCTTCAAAGAGGAACTGCACCAAAATAACCAATTAGCTTTTAAATGAAAGAGTGAAAATGGATACAAAATTAGTCCTTATCCCAAAATTGAATTAGACCAACCTTCTTGCATCAGAGCACATGAGAATCACATGCTTATTTTGATCTTTGAAAATTCTGAAAAACACAGGAGTAAACTCCTCTAGTTTTTCAGTAGCTAAAGTCAAAAGCCCAAATGGTCCAACACCACCTTGTTCTTTTGAACCTTTATGGTCACAAGCATCCTGTGCATGAACCCACTTAGGATCATATGGCTCTGCCTTGTCCAAACTCGAGAATGAAAATTTAACTTCCACATCTGCCTGCAATGTTACATAATATAGTTTTATATCCTTTTGTTCATAAAAAATTGAAAAAACACACATAATCTGACCTGTGCAGCAGTGATTCCTTTTACTTCAACATTAACTCCCTTCTCAAGCTTCTGACTCTTCATTTTAACTTCTTTCCCTCTAAGACTATCTAATTCTTCAACTGGCCATTGTAACAATTGCCTCCCATTTGGATCCAGCCACACTGTTCGCGGAATCGCCTGATTAGTTTAACACACAAAAACACTGAAATTACATGGTGTATAAACTATTTCCACATCAAATCAATAGGATCTTAAGTTCTTAAAGAATAAATCAGTAGAAAGGCAATTAAATTGAGTACCTGAATCCCTGCCCATCCTTTAAGAACATCGTCATCTGTGGTATCAGACTCGTTTGCCCAACCCCATATCACTCTTCTTTTCTTGCTCGGATCAAAAAAGGACTTGGAAGCATAAAAATTGCCATAATCATACCTTAATCCACCCCAACCATCTTCGGAAGTGTTGTCAGGAACATACTTATCCTTGTCATAGCTTCCTATAGTGTAGTAGTCATACCTAGTCAAATCAAGACTATTTTTCAACACGAATTTCACTTGTTTTCCGTCCACCACACTGTCCAACCCCAAATTGTTTTTTAGCGGAACAGGGTAAAAATCGGGGCACTCCCACATACCCGTGTCGCCCTTGGAATGGAGCGGGTGTTTGGCCCGAACCCATGTCTTAAAGTCTTTGCTTCTGTACAAATAAGCCACTCCTCTTTCCTTCCTTCTACTACCCACCAATATTCTCCAGTGCCCATCTTTGCTCCACCAAGCCGTTGTCGGATCCCTAAACGCACTGCCGTTTACTTCTTTGTCGGGGACCAAAATCGGGTTCAAATTGTCGGGTTTTACCCATTTTCGGAGGTACGGGTCCTTGGGGTCTTCGGGTACAGCGTAACATTGGACTTGATTTTGTGCCTCGTCCTTGACTCCAGTGTAGAGAATTATGGGTCCCTTACCTGGGACTACTGTCGCTGAGCCCGACCAACACCCGTATTTGTCGAAGGGCTTCGATGGATAAATCGCGTGTTCTACAGCTTCCCAGTTTATCAGATCCTTGGATACTGAGTGGGCCCACACTATGTTACCCCACACCGAACCCTTTGGATTGTACTGATAGAAAAAATGGTAGATTCCATTGTAGTACATGGGTCCTGTGTTGTTCGCAAAATTGCAAATTTAACATGCTGTTGCTCAAAAATCATAAAATAAAAATCAGATTTTGTTTTGCCTTACCATTTGGATCTATTTGCCATAGTTGCGTTCGTCCCGGTGATTGAGGAATCATGAAAACAAAGTAAGTTAGCGCTTTTTAAGCAAGATTTTGTACAACATGTTTATGATTGCACGTTAATGTAATCAGATCTTTAAACAAACATCTATCATGCATTCCCTTTATTGTACTGTATAAATGGTTGCAATTATGCATTATTCTGCTAAATTCGATGCGAATTAAAAAACTACTAAGCTTTAAATCATATCAGAAAGGGATTCTCAGCTTTGATGGATAATTTTATGCGAATTTGTAGAAAGGCATATCAGAGAGTTTGCATGGAATTCGAGTATGCAGAAATACTCATTATTTCAAACTACTGTTTGCCATCTAATAAATATATCATGAGAATTTTTTTATAGTAGAAATGGGGTATCACCTACTTATACCATGAGTTTGTATTTACTCCCAGGTAATCTGATTATGATATCCATAGAATGATTAAGAAGTTGTACTGGATGAATGATAGAATATGATCGACATGGATGTGTTGGGACAAAAACTGATATTCTCCAAACTAGAGATCGTATGGGATTTAACTTTTATTAAGAACTGGTTCAATCTCATATAAAACTATGAATTTTGTAGTGACTTATATTATTATGGTTGGTTCAATAAGATTGTGATAATGAGATATCACAAATATTTATAAAAATATTTATTTAACTTTTTTCTTTCTTTTTTCAATAAGTCAGATCAGATCGTTCAAACTTTTCCCAAATAGCTTTATATGCCTTCCTTGATGTCTAATAGAATAGTTTGGCATGCATCATTTTTAACCATTAGAAAACCATGCAAAGAGGCACACGCATGCATATGTACATTTCAATGATTCTACATCACGAAGCAAATACCTTTAAACCTAACTGTATCAACAACCACTTAATGCATGAGAAATGATTATTAAAGCTTCAAAGGGATGTTCCAAAATCATTTACAACAAAGACACCCAAAGATTATAATTTATAACAGATTTTTTTTCGCATCAAAATTTTGGTTTAAATACCCTATGGCGATGATAAAAGTATGGAGATATCAAAAGCAAATAAACACGTTGTTAGGTTTTACTCAATCATACCTAACTATGATATATAAAAATAGAGATGATATATAATAGAAACTGTTACCATAATTTTGGTTAAACTAAGACATCTTCAATGCAGAAATATTGAATTCTATTTAGAAAAGAGTTCCTTCCATGCTTATTATTTCACGTCAAGCCATGCTGAGGTTTCTAACATGTGCAAACCTCAATCTCATGAGCCGGTTTTATGGGTTTGAATTAGACTTAAAGTTCACTTTATAATATGGTATCATGCTGGTGGTGTAAAGATACTTTTAAATCATTTTTTTTTCTCATATTATGAAATCATTTTTTTTTCATATTATGAAAGCAGTGCATTGATTGTCCAGTATTAAGTGCTTGTTAATTAAGTTTAAGTCAAAACAGCCATAAAAACCTAAGACAAAATCACATTAAATAATTACAGAAAAAAGGAAAATTGCACTCAATATGAAGGGAAAAAGTAGTTTTAAAGGTACGTACCATTGATCCAGTTTTTAGGAGGTTGAAAATGGTATCCAGTTCTGTGCTGTGCACCAATGGAAAGTACTGAAACAGATTGAAGATGGGGATATACTTTATGAAAAGCTTGAACGCCATTGTTAATGAGTAACAGAAGGGATAAAAGGAAGAGAAAAATGGTGCTAGAGTTGGGGGAAACCATGAGAAATAAAACAGAAAACAAAAATATGGAAACAGAAGAGTGAAGAGAGGTAAGGTGAATTCCATTATTTATAGATTGAGATTCCAATGGAATAAGGTGGCTGACTCAGATAAAAAATAGGAACAAAAATATATGCTAAAACAAACTTCCACTTGTTTTTCTATATTCATTATTTTCGCATATTCTCTCTCTCTACAAATAGAGACCAAATACTTATTTTAATTCATGTAACAAAACTAAATTTATATATATTTTAAACTTTATGTATAAATTATATTATGATTAAAATTTATAATATATGACTCTTTTTAAATTAAAATAAATAGGTAGTTAAGAAGAATAAATATGCAAATCTATCTATGCATATATGTTAATGGAAAAGATAATTATGTCATTACGTAACTTAGGTAAATGTTTTCTGACAACTACATTTATTATTTTCTTTGATTAATGATTAAAACAATAAAGTCAAGTTGTTATACGCTGTAATAATTGTATCATGAATTAATAATTACAACAATTACATAAATAATAATAATAATATTACACAAATTAAAAAAAAATAAGGTTACAAAAAATCTTTTCCAGTCCCAAAATCATAAAAATATATAAAACAGATTATTAGTAATTATGGACTACAAGCCTCAAAAAATAATATTTGAGGATATATATATATATATATATATATATATATATATATATATATATATATATATATATATATATATATATATATATTATATTATATAGAGAGTGTTTTTTTTATATATTTTT
>Ga0123342_1002939_pt1 | contig 27943 bp, 17 predicted proteins | sample Turbeawhitnodule_FD_89960 | JGI IMG/M metagenome (GOLD analysis project Ga0123342, IMG submission 89960) | Root nodule microbial communities of legume samples collected from Mexico - Turtle bean Mexico white nodule | ecosystem: Host-associated > Plants > Roots > Nodule | place: Mexico: Nepantla... | reverse complement strand
CTCTATTTCTTCTCTTGGGTGTAAGTGTTTAACCCATATAGAGAGAATTTGTTTTGGGGCTATTTATCTATTAGCTAGAGAGGAATTCATTGTACTCCCAGTACCATTATAGTGGAAGTTTTGGTTCTCTCGCCGGTGGTTTTTTATCTCTATTTAAAGGGGTTTTCCACCTAAAAATTCTGGAATCATTCTCACTTTACTTGTTACTTTAATTTCTCATAATCTTTGGTTGAAATTATCACGCTTCCGCACACAATATCCCTACAAAACTAATATCTTAAAGTTAAAATAAATAAATCTCTAATCCTAAATTTACACTTTTAACTTGAATTAAACTATGTTGAATGTCAAAATATAATTATAAGAATATCTACCAATATTTTGTAAATGTGAAAACGAATCGAAATATCAAAAAGTTGAGAAGTGGAAAATTAAAAAAAATATAAGTAAAGAAAATATGACCTTATAACAACACCTTCCAATTTCACAATGTTTACTCTATTGTTTGTTATATTTTTTTAAAGTAATCTAATTTGTTTTTATTTTGTTAGAAAATCCGGTGAAAATAACTTTTGTTATACGTATTTGTTGTATGAGAAGGACCTCATTGACACAAAATAAGGATATTTGGTGTTTAACTATACACGTATGATTTGTATTGTTCTTTAAGAAAAATAAGATTTGAGGCATAAACATTCATACTTTTTGCAAAAAGAATCACACCTTCAATACTCTTTAAAAAGAGAGGATGATTAGCAAGAAAGACAAAACCCAACATTGTGTTTTAAAGGGTGTTTATTGTTATTCTTTTTTATATCTTTATAATTCATAACTTTTTTTTAACATATAATATAGATTAGATTTTCCAGAAAATATAAAAAAAATTAAGAAAATATTTTTGTGAAGAGGTAGGGAGGTGTGTGAAGAAAATATAAAGGTAGAAAAAGCAATTGGCTTATGAAAATATATTAATGCGAGGCCCAAGCCCAAAGAGAGAAGGATGGTGAATGCTTGAGTGCATTTGCATTAAGCATAAACCCTCTGTAACAGACATTGAGCAGAAGAAGAGGTAGAGGAAGAAGAGAAAAAGAAGAACAGCGAAAGAGATATGAGCGACGGAGGAAAACGACAAGGTGGAAGAGCGTTGCCTCCGCCTCCCCGCGGCCCTCCTCCTCCTCCTCCCTCTCGCCCTCGCCTCGAACCCGTCGATCGCGAAAAGGTAATCTTCCTTCACCATTTCCTTCTTCTTATTCTCTCTCTCTCTCTCTCTCTGACTCACTCTATCACTCTCTTTCGTTAATTCAACCTTAAGACATGTCCGTTGCTGCTGCGAGTGTTCACCAAGATCGGAGGTCACCACTCGATGGAAGACTTCGCCGTCAGAGGCAAAGAGCCCAAGGACGAAGTCCAGATTTACACCTGGAAGGACGCTACTCTCCGAGAACTCACCGATCTTGTAATTGCAATTTCCATTCTCATTCAAACCGTTTCTCTATTCAATCTCCAATTTTTTTCCTCTTTCTGCTTCTGCTTAACTCACTCTCTGTTTTCCGTAGGTTAAAGAAGTAGCGCCCGCTGCCAGAAGAAGAAACGCCAAGCTCTCCTTCGCCTTCGTGTTTCCAGATAAGAACGGCCGGTTCAAAGTTCAAGAGGTAATTCAATCTTCACTATCTGCTTAGGGTTTATTGCTTTTGTGTTTTTTCCTATTTTTTTTTCCATGCATTTATTATTATTCTTCCCCTAAGTTTGAGAATGAACTTTGACTGTGAAGTAACTACATAATGCACATCTGAGTGTTTGTTGATGAGTTTGGACAGTGTACACATAAAACCGCCTCAGGTTTTAAATTGCATTCACTTTTATATTGTGGAAAATTGCTAGCATGCTGTCGCAGTTGTGGACGCCCCAGAAAACCGTGGTTGTGGTTGTACAGTGTAGACACTTTTTTAAAAAAAAAAACTTGGCAGTGGTAGATAACGGTAAATATCGGGTACTCAAAAATCATTTATGAAATTATAATGGAAATCGTAATGGATTGTGGCGGAAGCATTGCGGTCAAAAAGAAATAAATATACATAACTGCATATCTCAAGTTTAAAACTTAAAATAACAACAAAACATAAAATAAATGTCTTAAATTTCTATTATAACTCTTCTTCAATCCCAATATAATTGTCTTCAACGGCAGCATATCTCTCCTCCTCTTCCCCTCAAGAGAAACTCTTGTTGTAAGTAATTTCAAACTTTGAATCACAGCTATCATGTAGTTTATTCTCAACCCCAATTTAAATCTTCTCTTCGCCCCTCCTTGTTGGGAGGGTTGAAGTTGTATCAGGACCTTTCTTAGAAGCATGGGAAGATCCAATAGCAATACCATCATTTGATGGTTGCTTTTTTTATTGGTTGCTTTTCTCCTTGCATAAATTATTGGTTCTCCAACACCTAAAGTTTCATAAAAAGTAAGAGTGGGAACATCATTAAAAACCAATTCATTTCCCCCCTCTTCATTATCATTATCATCATCCACTTGTCCCACTAATCACTCATCAATGTCACTCACTGCAATAGGGTCTTTCATTGCTGATATTGTTTCTTTGAGCAAGTTGTTGGTTATACTTTATGTAAACCAAATCATGCAACCTTTGGTGGTCTTGCATGTTCCTTTTTTTAATGAATTGGCATTATAAATAAGTAAAATGTGAATTATTATCTTTCTAAATTCTGCAAAAAAGACAATGAAATGAGTCATGTCATGAACCAAAACAATAATTATTACTTGTTCAAAATACACTCCAATTGCGCTCACATCCTGATGAAATACATGTCATACTTAAAATCTTATTGCTAACTTTGTAAGTTTGGAGTTGCGTGCCCATAATTCTTCCACCATTGAGGTATAAAACCAAGGAAAGTAAAGAATATAACCATTATATCTTAGCGCAATTTAGACGCTTAAGTGTCTCACATGGGGTTATGGTCTTCCTTGATTCTTTGGTAAAGTCATCATCAAAGAGTCCACTTCCACTCTTATAAAGAGACAACATAGTTAACAGAAAATTGTTGTGCATCTTTACTTGGCACCAACCTTTTGATGAAAGCATACAATCGATTTGTAACTTCCAAATCATATTCTCAGTTGGAATAATAGAACCCTAGGTTCAAAAAGTGACCCGCCTCATGCAAGGGGTGATGAAGTTGACATGTCCATTTATTATCAATGATTATAAATACAAGCTTATATTTACTTTTGTTGTTATTGAATGACTTCATTAATGTTTCCTTGGCTTTTTCCATTATTTCATTTATATAGTCCATAGTTTTTTTCCCCATCCACCAGACAAGGACATGAGCAAGGGGAGTCATGACTTTGAGAGTAAATAAGACAGGATTCCAACTCCTTATTTTGTAAATTGTTTTAACAAACTCAAGAATCTAGAATGACTATTATCAAATGAAGCTTTCCAATGTCTTCAAACAACAAATCTATACCATGGGTTGCACAAAGAATCCAATAGAGATGAGGTTTTTCCTCATCCAATAATTTACCAACTAACACATAATTGCTTCCATTATCTGTGAACATAAACAATATTTTCATCTTCAATCTCCTCCACAAGAGTATCAAGCATCTCATTTTTTTCTGCCTTTACAAATTTAGAACCAGACAACATTGTCCCTACATGGGAGCTCACCAAAAAGTTAATCAAACATTGTTGCTTTCGGTCAGTCCATGCATCTCACATAATAGAACAACCATGCTTGCTTCATTGCACTTTATGATCTTTCTACAACTTTTCAATGTAGTCAATCTCATTGTTAAGAAGTGGAACTCTAATTTTATGATAAGTAGGAGCTAACAAATTATAAGCACATATATCATCAATCATATCTTGAAAACTCTTCAATCTTATAAGGTTAAATGACAGCCTGCTTGGTACCAAAATCGGGCAATATATTGATGAAGTTATACCTTTAAATTTTTGTCATGTGCTTCTTTGATATTAGCTTGCCTTAGTTTTTCTATTTTTCTATTCTTTATTGTAGTAGTTGGATTTATATAAACCATATTCATTGGTCCCTTTTTTCCACCACTAGTTCTCCGCTTATCATTACTAGCTGTGCAAACTTCATCTTCACTTTCATAATTATCATAAGCCGCAACACTACATACAGGATTGAGGGAAGGGTTGGCTGTTTTTTCCTTAAATAATTTCCAAAGGTCTTCTCTCGCGTTTCTTGGAGTTTGGGTGCAAGCAACAACATTGTCCTTCTTTGCCATTAGATGTTCTTTGACTCTAGTAATTCTTCCTTTCATAACTTTCTCACAATAATTACAAACCATTGTGTTTAAGTTTGATTCATCCATCTGATAACAATGTTTCCAACCCAAGATACTTCTATGAGATGTTCTTGAATTGCCTGGTCATTGGTCATTATTGTTGCTGGAAAATAGGTATATTTTTCATAAAATAATTATAGTGGAAGTAAAAAAGAAGAAAAAAAAATAGGAATGAGGCTGGTACTGAACAAAAATAATTTGAAAAAAGAAAAATACTTGCATCGACGTTAGTGCCAGCAATGGCGGTGCCAATGATAGTGTCAGTGGCGACAGCAGTGGGATCGTTAGTGACAGCGGAAGTGGCAAGCGGGATTGCAAAACAAAGAATGAGAGGTTGAGGCTGCTTTGGGTAGGGCTATTAGGTTAAAAAATAATGTTTGCAAATTGGGTCGGTAAGGCCCAACTCCTTTTAACAAATTGAAGAATTGGGTTGATAACCTAACACAAGAATAAGAACATTAGGGTTTTCATGAAAGCCTCCTTCCAAATGGAAGCTTCGTTTTCAAATGGGAGTTGCCGCCTTTTAAGCAATCTCTGCTCCACGCCCACTTTCTGTGATGCAAAAAGCGACTTCCGTAAGAAACCTGCATTGTCATTGCCATGTTGTGGCGGCAAGATGTAAATCTGCGTCTGCATTGTCATTGCCATGTTGTGGCGGCAAGATGTAAATCTGCGTCCGCCACAGGTTTTCGCCATGATGTTACCATAACTGATTTTCAATAACACTGAAACTTGGTAAAACTCAAATTACTGATGTGTGTTAATACAGGTCCAAATATGTCATAAAGTTGGGTTCTGAACTTTATAAGTCTTCCAATGGAAGCAAATGTGTTGTCTATGCTTAATAAATCATTTCAACACAAGCAAGTTGTAATATATGTGTTGTCTTAGAGCTGATTTAGGCTTAGTGAAAATGAAAAAAAATAAAACTATTAGCAAATGATTGAGTTTGTGAACTACATTATTGCTTGTTTGTGTGTTTTCATAGGCACTGAAGGGATCCCTTTGTGGTTTAGTCCAGGCAACCCATGCATGTTTTTTGCATATGTGAAAATAAAAAACTTTGAAAGTCCAGCCATCTAACTTGATAACTATGAATGCTAAAGGAATAAAATAAAATAGTTAGAATGTTTAAAGAATGACTACACATATTGCCTTTATTTTGTAAGGCATTCTCTTTAGGACACACCTCAAAGCTTGAACCCCCTAATGGTGCATTTTGTGTTTTGCCCTTGGTCAAGACAATCTTAACAACTGTTATAAGTTTTTAATGCAAAGAGAGATTGTCATATTTTCTTGTAGCCTATTTAGTTTTTCCCTTCTCATAGGTTATGTTCGGACAATGAAATTGTAGTCATATGGAGTTGGCCCGGTTTTGGGAAGAACCTATCCCATTCGATAAATGGGATTGTGATTTACCTATTGGGGAACCCATGCCAAAAGCTAGCTATTAAGGTGGTGAACCAAACACTTGTATACTCCACCGAGCATCTCATACTATTTGATGTAGGACTTAGGCTCAATCCCAGATGTTAAACAAGCACTTATAACCACGATATTGGTACGGATTAGTGACTTAAACAATGACTAATACTGTTGAGGACTTTGAGCGTACAAAATGTGGGTATTTCACTTTGGATATGAAATAAATTTGTTGGAAGAGAATTACCCACGTGCTTAAGGTCCCCCATCAACATTAATTGTTACTTTCGATGATGATTAATCAGTACCAATGTCATGGTCAGCAAAAAAAGTGTTGACTGTTGTTATTATGAGTTGGAGCTTTCATGTTGAATCATTCTCATGTTTTGTATTCTCTGCTTGACTGCGCTTCATGAAGGTGGGTAAGACATTATCTTATGGAAATGGAAGATTGGATGATGGCAAGGCTTTAGCTGAACTTGGTTTTGAGGTATAAATAAATAAATAAATTATTCTTATATTTATGCTTGATTGTCACAAACTATATTGCTAACTTAGTTCGTGAATGTGCAGATCGGTGACTACTTGGATGTGGCTATTGTGTAGGTTATTGTGGATACTGGATGTCTCAGCATTGTTACGCGTTTTGGACTGCTTATGTTTGCAGGCTTGAACACTAGGCTTATTTTAGAGTTGGAAACACTGTCCTATGGAAATATTTAGCTGTTAAATGTTACATGAAACTCATACAAGACCAGTTTCTTTGGTTACAAAAAATGATAGATTGCTGATTTCTATTTTCGCAATCCTTTCTTTCCCCAATTTTTTGTCACCCAAGATAAAAGGAATGGATGATTTTAGATAGATGTAAACTTAATGAGTGAGAATCGTTGGATTTCGTGTTTCAATGGCAACAATTCTAAAGATGCAGGAAGTGCTGTGGCATTTTTACTTTATTTAACAGCATTACTCAAACGATGAATTGCATCTTTTCCCTCCACTAATTGACTATAATCAAGGATAGATGCACACTTTACATGTACTAACAAAAAAATAAATTTAGATCTATAGAGCTTAGTTTTCTTTGATTTCGGTGACTGTGAAAAGGTCTTTAAAAAATGAATGATTTGATTACACGAGGAAAATGGGGAACATGTATTAATGAAAGTATAGTTTAGGAAATAGACAGGGTCTTTTTTGAGGATGGAGCTATGGATTAGCAATTGTAAAGAATTTAGGTTGTATTGAATAACAAAGTGATCAATCTTTGAATGTTCTAATTTGTGTGATAGGTATTAATGATCAAACATCAACTATAACAATCAAGTGGATCATGAACTAGAAACTAGTAGGTAGTGATAGCAATCCACTCTTTGAATATTCTTTCATCGATTAGTAAAGTAAAGAGTAGAATTTACAGAGTTTTTCCAATAAATTTGTGAATTTCACTTACATGGGAGACACAACAAAAAGGTCAACTGAGATTGAGTGTCAAGTGCATGTTCTCATTGATGTAGTTGAATATGACAATTTAGCATTACATGAGAGCTACATTGAAAATACTAAAGAATCGATGGCTGATACTTGTTTTCATCTAGCTGGCTTTTGGATTTATTCTTTTGTGTAATTGAAGTTGTCCTTCTGGGTTTTGTCTTGTCACTTCTTGCAAAATTTTGTTGAGCACACAAACAGAACAAAAAAAAAATGACCTAATGATTTACATAAATTTTTCAACGAGATAATCAGTAGCATAATACAGGTAAGAGAAATGATAAGAAGACATACTAAAGCATTCATAATAATTAGTTTCATGATTAATTACAGTCATCATTTCATAGTCTTTATCCCATAATACTTCTATGCACAACCATCCCTCTACCCACCACTATAAATACAACCTAATAAGTTGGTCCAATGAATTTTTGAAGAAAAAGGGAGATATTATTAATATCAGTGGAAATTTATGCGTGTGATCATACAATTTTGGGTGTTACTGTTAGCAAGCACTATTTCAATTTATTGTTGAACATGTGCCACTTGTTGCGTTGGGCAACGGAACTAGCTGCGTATACGCCAATTCTTCCACCATTATCAAATTAAAGACATCAAGAACTTGTTGTGAAATATTGGTGGAAGAAAATCAAGAAATCATTGCTGTAACTGTGTGTTCAAACGACGTGTTAATTCGTATTGGCTAAGAAAGCTACATTGTCATATTCAATGTTTGGTAAATGTTATAGTTGTAATTTTTTTATTAGATATTCTTTTATCCGTATTGAAAATTTTATATTAATTAAAATATTTTTAACAAAGATAAAAATATTTCAAAGTATATAAATGAATGTAAAGATAAAAATATTTCAAAGTATATAAATGAATGTAATTTGAGTAACTTAAAATCTACTGTCTGTAATAAAGTCTGTTCAAATGAGAATTTGTGGATGTGTTATCAATTATGAACAAAAACAATAAGTATATAAATAGATGTAAAATATATTTTATATTTGTTTTATAAAGTTGAATTAAATTTAAAATTCATATCTTAATAATCAACTTTCTTAATTCTTAAGTTTTTCTTTTCAATTGAATGGTAGTGATATGAATTTTACAAAGGTCATGTTTGGTTCAATTTTTTTTAACTTAAAAAATAGAATTTATTCTTTGTCCCACCTCTTGGGTTTGGGATGAGAGAGGAGCAAAGTAAAATACTTACTTTTTAAAAGTTATTCAGGTTAACTTTTTTTCCCTTTCTTAGAACTACTTCCCCTCTTTTTTATATATAAAATATAAGCAATGTTGTAATTTTAGAAAAAAAAATCCTAACGTGAATGGCATCATTCCCCCAAGCAAAATATGTATTAAGATAGGTAGTAAAACCTATTTAAAAAGTAGAACATCTACATAGTCACTGAAAGTGTGTCAACAATTGATTAAATATATATATATATATATATATATATATATTTATATTAAATACTGACCAGAAAAATACACCATTCAATTATAGAGAAACTCAAAACCTCTAAACATTAAAAACAATAACTTGTTTCTTTATAACTAATTGATATAAGGCACACGATTTTGTTGGATGAAATTATGGAAAGTAAAATAGTGAAAAATAAAAGAAAGGACAAGAGTTAGAGAAAAAGTAAAATTGTTTAGATTTTGAGGAAGAAGACGAGGGTCTTTTAGCCATGTTAGATATGTTAGTTGTCTTTTTTCCATTACTTTCTAAAAAAATAGTAATCCCTCATAATCATCCTCTCATTTCTCACCAAATATAAAAACAAGCAATTATAATTTGTGTCATTCTTTCCATTGCTAAAGTAAATACCCCAAGTCATAAAGGTGAATCTATTTAATTTTGGTTGGTGTCATAGTTTCATTCTAGCTATAAATGTAGTCACTAAATGTTTTAATTTCAATTCGTTGCCCCTTTTCATTTCTAGATAATAATGGTAGAACTTTAAGGAGATAAGTTATATTGAAAAGAAATAAGGTTGGTTCTTGAAGAGAATATTGCATAAATTTTGAAATGTTTTTGCAATTATCACAAGACATTAATGAGTAAATCTCAAAAAGGATTTTAAAAAGGTTTTTCTAAACAATTTGTAAAAGACTAGTTGTGTAATAGATAAATCAAATAAATACTTTATATACTAGTTCACTTTAATACTATGTTATATTCTGTCTTTACCTATAAAATACTAATTAATAAATAATTACAAGGTTTTTTATAATTATTTATAGTTTGTAAGGAGTACACAAAGTTACTTTTGGTTATCACATTTATTTTTTTATAAAATGAAAAAAAAATCGAGTATTTTTTTCACAAATCCACTTTTAACTTTCTCAAGTATGTCAAAGTTGTACTAAAAGTTAATTATGTTAAATAAACCTTGTCATTCATCAAATTACTTTAGTTGTTCTTATATTGTAAACCCCATTTTAAGTTTTGAGGAAAAAAAACTAATCTATTGAATCAAACTTTTTATAAAAATACGTGACTTGACATTGATTATTTGTAAGATGATTCTAATAGTTTAAAGTTAAATTTGTGTCTTGTTACGGAACTTTGTTTAGAGTCTCACTTAGAAGTTATATATGACACAAGACTTAATAAAGTTTGAGTTTCTTATAAAGGCGGTTTTATAACTTATCTCAATAAACATACTTAAAGCATATATTTTGGTTTATTCTTGTATAAAATATTTTTATTCATACATTATGAAGAAATCTTTTATCATTTGAAAATGATAACAGTTTCTTAACCTTAAACACTATCTATCAACAGTATTTTGAAAGTTTGCCTAATGTATTTTACTAACATTTTCAAATTTTGGCAAAATTTATAAGTAATACATATATGATCTAAGAAATAATAATAATGTATAACAGACCTACCTTTTTTTTATAAGAAGTTAATTATAAATAAAATAATACTTTTATAATACTATATAAGATTGCATTTATGGAATGATTAAGGGAAAACCATATATATGTATACTGATTTTCAATTTAATATAGTGTATTGAAAATTGAAATTTATAAACTTCAAATTTACAAGTATATACTAAAAGTTTTTGTGATTAACAACATTATAAAATAATTACTTAAATGTAAGCAGTAACATTTAGGGAAAAAATTAAGAAGAAAATACGTAATGTTGAGATGTTTGATAAGAAAGAAAGGAAACAAGTTAACTTCCTTTGTTTCCATATTGAACAAAATACTTTTTAAAAACTTACTTATCAAATTAATAGTTTTAGACCTTTTTCAGTTTCTTATTACTTTGAATCTGATAATTTTATATCTTTAACTCTAAATTATATTTTAATATTTTTATTTTGCCAATAATTAAAAAATAATATAAAAAATTGATCACACATCTAAACATAAGTTATATATAAAAAAATATTCATGTATCATAACTTTTAGTTATAACTTAATTTTCAAATTCAAAATATTGATTTATCACAAATTTTAATTATATAAAATAAATATTTATTACACATACTAAAATACCAGTTTCTAACTATTATTACATAAAGCAATAAAAGTTCAATTTTTTTAAAAGAAAAAAAATACTGTGACATATAAAAACCCTTGCTTGTTATAAGTAAAGAGTAACGATAGAAAGAACAATCTATTATTATTTTATTTATACTAAATTTTATTAAGAAAATATAATATTTTATTATTAAAAGGATTGTAAAGTAGAAGTTAGTGAAAAAAATACTATAAGAAATAAAAAAAATTCTAAAAAAATTTCAAATTTGTGTTTTAAAACGTCACAACTCTTCCACCTTGTCAAAAACAAAAACCTGAAGAAGCTAACAAATATAAGTCATTTTTTTTTCTTCTTCTTCTTCTTCGTCTCTCTTGCGAACAACGACGTCGTTTTGACCGTAGGCGCCGTTATCGACCGCGAACCTCCAACTACGAAGATTAGAAAATAGTAGTATAAATATCATTGAAAATGGACCCGCAAAGAAAACGCCAGAGAAAGCGATAGAAAGCGCGAGAAAAGAAAAACAGTAAGAAAAGAAAGAAAAAGAAAATACCAAACACCATAAGAGAGAGAAAGTTACCGTCACCGTTCTCTCTCTCTCTTACTTTCTATCACACACGGAATTAACGCATTGATTTTCTCTCTCTCTCTATCACACTCACTCTCCCACACATTGGTGTTAGTGTCGGTTCACAACTTTGATTCACGCGCACAGTGCCGTCGCAACTTCTCTCTCTCGTGATGGATTTCGAGTAGCATTGCGCTGTGAACCCTCGCGAGCTCACTCTCCAACCAGATCGAAGTTCGATTTCTCTCTCTCTCTCTCTCTCACTCTGTTTCTCTCTCTCAATGTTGCTTTCTAACTGTTTCTCACTTCGCTCTTTGCTTTGCAGGTTCGGTTTCGCTCTTCCGATCTGCAATGACGCCGAGGCGAGGGTTTTCCTTCGCCAAGAGCAGAGGCAAGGGCTCCTGCTTCCCCGTTCTCGGTTTCGTTCTCCTCTGCGTTTTTGCGCCGGTGGTTTTCTTCCTCGCACGGGGACTCTACGCTGCGGGTTAGTTCGGTTGCTGTTTTTTTTTTCTCTGTTGATTGTTGTTTAGTGCGTTTGAAGATCTATGTAGTGAGTATGTTGGTTAGTTTAGTGTTTGTGAACGGTTTTGGTTTGTTTTTGGTTTAATTAGGAAGTGAATTGTTTGCCGTAGTTGTAAGTTAGAGTGATTAGTTGGAAGGGGCAAGTGTGAGAGGGAGAGGGCTTTGTGAGAGTGAGTATATGCTTGGATAAGCGTCTGTGGCGCAGAAAACCATGTTAAATTTGTGAAGATCGTAGAAGCTACAACCGGTGGGTTTAACTGCTTCACCAGAGATGCTGTGAATGGAATTGGTTGGACACGCGTTTGGATAGGATTTCTGAAAGTGTAGTGTGCGGTTGGAGTGATAAGTAGGAAGGGCGAGGTCAAAGAGAGGGATTTGTGAGAGTGAGCTTGTGTTTGGATGCTTGTCTGTAACGCAGAAAATTAAGTTAAATTGGTGAATAGTGTAGAAAAGCTACAACGGTTAATATTTTGTTTAGATTCAGAAAATTACGCCAAACATGCAATTAAATGCTTAACCAGACATGCTGTGAATGGAATTGGTTGGATACACTTTTTGAAAGGGATTTCTGCAAGTGTAACATGTAGTTTGGCACACGTCTGTAATGCAGAAAACAACACTAGATTTAAAATATGGAAGCTACATACAACTGTTACCTTTTTTTCCCAGATGCAGAAAACCGTCCCAAACTTGCAATTAAATGCTTAAACTGACATGCTTTGAATGGAATTAGTTGAACGTGTGTTTCGATGGGACTTCTGAAAGTGTAGTGTGGTTGGACGTGCGTCTGTAATACAGAAAACCATGCTAAATATGTTCAAAATATGGAAGATACAACTGATAGGTTTTGTCTAGGTACATAAAACCACACCAAACATGCTGTTAAAAGCTTAACGGACATGGTGTGTATGGAATTGGTTGGACATATGTTTGAATAGGTTTTCCGCAGGACACAACGCTGAAAACACACTAAATTTGTTAAAAATATGGAAGCTACAATGGGTAGTTTTTGTCTAGGTGAAGAAAACCACGCTAAGCATGCAATTAGATGCTTAGCCAGACATGCTGGGAATGAAATTGGTTGGACATGCTGCACGCTTGAATGGGATTTTTGAGAGTATAGCATGTGGTTGGACATGCAACTTTTTAAGGTAAAAAACCCGGCATAATTTGTTAATATGGAATCTACAAATAATATTTTATGTCTTGATGTGCAAAACAGACAATTAACTGCATAAGCATAACACAGTGAAGGGGGTTGTTTGTTTTAGATGGATTCTAGGGTGGGAAACACTCAAGTCTCCCACTGTGGCAGAAAAGTTACCACCTTCAGGGGTGTGGCTTTTTGGATGGAGGGCTGGGATTTTTTTATTTTCGTTTTTCTCTTTTTTTCTTGTTATCCCTGGCAATTTTCTCTCACTTCATATAAGTAATTGAAGTTGCGTGTCCACGATATGTTTCAGAACCGGCTTGGAAGGTAAGATTTACACCCATATATATTATAATTTGACCATATCTCTAGTTGTCAACACATCCCCTCATGCTAAGGACTGGATATCTCAAGCATGGGACTAGGGGTGAACCCGTAGGTAATATGATAGGCCTAACAAACTTGACTAGGATAGATTCTAAATGATTCTAATATCATCTTATGAAAGTGGAATTTAAGATTAATTCAACTTTACTAAACCGGCTTCGTAAAGTGAGCTATGCACCTACTTAGAATAGGTAAGTAAGTAGTATTGGAAACTTCTATATGAGCTAGTTGCTCACTAGCATTAATTTCTTGTACCATTTGGTGTTCTTGATGTAATTTTCTTCTATAAATAACAAAGATCAGCTGAGATATAATAATTTCTTAAGTTTTTTTATTATATTTTCAGTCTTAAGTGCACCCATATATTATTTTTTTTATCATATTTCTAATTGATGTGGGATCTCCAATACAACTCCAGCAACAACCATCACCATGATGAGTCCCCACTGCAACCACCACCAGTATCCAAAACAGAAACCACCACTGAAGACCAAAACCATCACAGGGAAATCGTGAATGGTTGGGGTCAGTTGTAGGTGAGGGGTAGAGGGACAATTGGGAATAAGAGAAAAAAAGAAAAAAGAAAAGGAAAAAAGTGGAAAAGCAGAAAAAATTGTGACCATTCATTAAAAATAAATACTATATCTTAGGGTGAGATTTTATTTCCCATGGTGGGCGGTATGGGTGGTTCCACCCCATAGCCTTTACCTTGTTTTTAATTCATTGCTGTGGTGGACATTGAGATGATGGAAAGGTTGCTGTTTTTGTTGCTTTTGAATTGCTAGATTTTTGCCTCATGGTGGTGGATAGGTGCTTTTCAGTGTTTTCACTGTGGTTGAAAGGTTCTTTGAAGTTTGTCTTGTTCTTGTCCTTCCCCTTTATTCCAAAATTCCTTTATTTTGAGATTGTGCATATTCAGGTTAGGGACTGTGGTGACAGTTGACATGATGGTCATTGAGTTTTTTAGTTGTGATCCATGATAGTGTGAATACAAGGGCATGCCCCACACTAAACTGAGATGCTTAAATTCTTTTCAGTAAATGTTATGTTAAGATTACTTTATGAGATTGCAGAGTTCTGTGATCCCCAGATGGGAAACCGTGCAAAGAGGGGTAATGTACTGGTTTCAGTTTGGTAGGGGTGCATGCTTAGTGTTGGCTTCAGTACTGATACTTTTATTTGGTTTGATTTGATGTTATATTCAGAATCACTAGTGAAATGAAAATAAAGTCAAGTATTTTGTGGAAATTTGTGGTGAATTTTCCTTCCTACTACACAATGCACATTCTTTAGAGATATCTCTCAGGGAAGGATTTGTGGAAAAAAATAATCAGACGAAGTGGTTGTTGTGTTTAAGAATATCTCTTGACCATTTTGGACCCCAACTTCCATGCTTGCATACAACTCATTAATGCTTTGTTTGTTTATGGTCAGTCACTGTAGATGAAGAATGAAAGGCAAGGATTTTTTTTGCTTGTTTGTATCCACTTATTACAGTGGATTTGTGAGCGTAGAAATGCACTGAAACATGTTTTCTTATCTTCACATGTGCCCAAAGATTTCCGAAGAAAGCCAAATAGACTATCACAATTAACCATATTACCCTTAAATTTTTTTAAAGCAACTCACGTAAAAAAATAAGACTATATAATATTTAAAAAATAACATATTAAATATTTTTTTTTAAAAAAATATTTAATAATATTAATAATAATTAATTATAGTAATAAAACTATAATGGTAAAATAATAATAATAATAAATATATATATATATATATTTTTTTTTCAGCAAAGAATTAAAAATAAAATAAAAGGAACACTTTAGGGGTGTCCCAACCCTTATACAATCCCACTTAAAAAGTGGGCTAGGATACATAAACATTACCTGTTATCTTGTAACAGTCCTATTATCACATCTAACAAAACTATGCTCCCCTCCAAAACAACACCTTGGCAGCATAAAGCTAGACATAAAGCTAGACCACTAACTAATTCTCAACCCTGCAGCATAAAATCTCAAAGCCTTCCTCTGCTGAATGATTTCACAAAGTTAAAAGCCCAAAAAAAACACGTGCTTGTCCTTACCTGCTCTGCTCACCACACTATAAAACTAAACCCCGAAGACCTCTTATTATGGCCAAGGTTTTCCAAAGCCATCTCCTTCTACTCACCATTCCCAGCATCAGAGATATGTGCGAAAGTTCAAGGTATTTGGTTCGACACCTGCCTCACAATCCATTTTTTGAGCTACCAAAGTTGCTATCATTTAAAGTCAAACCGAGACAACATTTTGCCTTGGCTGGATTCCTCTCCAAAAATACACCTTGCTTGGTATTGGCAAAAGCTGGACCAATGGCAATGCTAAAGAACTTTCCTATGCTCCCCCTTTCCAGCCCCCTTCTACACTCTTTCATTCTCCATTCTCCTCGCCTGGTGATACTATCAGTTGATATTATCAGCGTTCCTCCCTCTTTACCTGCACCAAAAGAGAAAAAAAATAATAAATATAATTATTTATAATAAAAGATAATTTATATAATAATAGTATTAATTATAAAAAATAAATATAGAAACAATAGTATTATTTAATATAGAAATAATTTTAAATAAATTTTTATAATTTAAATATTTGGATATTATTTATTTTTATTAAAATGCATTTTTAACAATTTTTTATAATTAGATAATTTATATTTTTTAAAATGAAATATTTGACTAATGATATTTTAAAATAGAGTTTATACATAAATAAGTTTTTTTTTTTAATTAATTATACTATTACATTTTTATTAATTAAAAAAATAATTAATTATATTTATTATATAAAATTGCATTTTAAACAATTTTTATAATTTTTAATATTATAGTTTAATTTATAATGAAAATTTTATGTTCCAACAATAATAAGTAGTTCATATTTTTTTTCAAAAATAATTGTTCAACGGTAAAATAATTTATAAAATTTTAATTAACTCAAATCTAAACAAGAAATACTTCATATTTTATTATTCAAATATTTTTAAAAATAAGATAAATTTGTAAACTTACCTTTTAAACATTATAAAAAAATTTAAAAATTCTACTACCACCATCACATGACTCATAGATTTCAATAAATTTTCCTCACAAATTCACTCTACATACCTTAATCCAAGCAACCTTACTTTCTTCACACTTTCCTCTCAAATCACTTCAAATCCACTCCCTCAAATTCTCTCCTTAATACAAACATACCATATGTCTACACTTCTGCTTGCATTACACTTGTGTGAAATTCAAACAGTGGTAGAGTCCAATGCGCAACTGCCTGTGTCAATAAAAAACAAATTGGGCCTTTGAAACCCAAGTACAAGGAGCACAACTCCCGATGAGTGTCTCCGAGTCTCTCTTGAGGACAAGCTAAAAAAATGAAAAATATCAGATGGGTTGTCAAAAACAATCCAACCAAATAACTCACTTATATTAGTTACTTGGTCTGCACTCCTCAAAGTGGGCATGTGGGAAATTCAACACCCTGAAAATTTTGTAATTTCAACAATTCATAGATATATGGATATTTTGTGATGTTTAATCTTTATTAATTTGTCTTCTCCTTTCTTACACCTTTGAAAAAGTTGTCATGTATGATATTATCTTTATATCTTCATTGATTGTCTGTGGATAACAGAAGTCACTTTTAGTAGTATGCTTCTTGTTGCCTGATTGAATTTAATATATAGAAAGAGATTTAAGTTCTTATTAACATGATTTCTCTAAATGGAAATAATCATCGGTTCAAGTTAGTCTAATACTTTTAGTGGATTGTGCAGATCAAGATCATATTTCAGATGTTCCACGTAAACAGGTAGCCCATTTATGTATTATTGTTATATGGTTATATAACAATTACTTGATAAAGCTTCTAGGTTTCTCTCGTCTGCCTTTAAATAAATGGTTGACTGCTACAGGTTAGCAAATGGAGAGAATGGCAGGCATTGCAGGATCTCAAATCACTTTTTTCAGAAGAGGCAAGCAAATACTTATAAAGTTTGGGCTATTCTTCCATGTTCATCACTTTTATTTCATGTAAGAGTATTTGTTAGTTTTCTAATAAATATTATCTTTTAGGTTCTTAATGTTATTGTATCCAGCACAAATGATTTGGGACCTTTCAGTCTTGACAATTTCAGAAAGAATTTGTCTGCTTCATGGAGAGTTGTTGGATTAGAAAATTCAAACAGTGGACATGAGGTTTGGAAGAACGATGTGCTTCTGCCTGGAACTTTTAATCCTAATTGTTGTTTTTAAAAATAGAAGGCATTTTTGCTGTGTAGATGCTAAATATGTGTTTCTTTTTTGTTACAGCTAAACCAACCAACACATGTTAGACAAGAAAAGCCAAAGGGGAAGGATGAAAGATCTTCAGGTGGTATCATAGTCTATATTATTTAGCATGCTCTCTTTTTCTACTTTACTTTCTAATTTTCTTTTTGCATAGTGCAGATGGTCTTCCTCTGTGGACTGATAGTCCTGCACATGAAACCCGAAGGGTGAGCATCATTCTTTGATATTTGTCTTCTATCTCACTAGTACTTTGTTGGTTGGGGTAAACAATAGGTTAGTGTTAGTTTGCACAGTGGATATGTACTCTGCCTTATTTTCCCTTTTATTTTATTTTGGCGAGAGAAAAGTAATTTTTCTATCTTGAATGGCTTAAAATTTGCTTACCAAAAGATGTCATTTTATTCAGATCATATTGAGACATTGAATTTATAATTTAGTACTCACTTACATTAGAAATATTATTGTACAATATGTACATTTATTCTATCGTTTTGTACATTTACTCAATAAAATAATTTACCCAAGGCTGGTGCTACCCCAACTTTTCCCATTGATGAAAAAGTTGGAGTACCACTTTTTGTAGAAAAGATGTAGAAACTTGCCCTAGATTGTTTGGGCATGTATGGAAAGAACCTATTCAGGCCATAATTAAATACATTTTTTCATGTTCTTTATAAATTTTGTATGCAGCATTTAATAGAGAAAAGGAGGGAAAAGCGTGCTGCTGAGTTGGTAAAAAAGGATAATGAAGTAACTGTAAAACTTGAAAATGCAGCTATTGAACGCTCAAAATCTGTTGAATCAGCCGTTCTGGGTAAATACAGCATTTGGAGGAAAGAAATTGAGAATGAAAATGGTGATTCTACTGTTCGGTTGATGCGAGACCAGATCATTATGGCTAAGGTATATTTAAGCATAGCAAAGATGAAGAACCAGGTCGAACTGTATCAAGAACTAATTTTCCGGCTCAAAGAGACTCAACGTGCTTTGGGTGATACACTTTCTGATTCGGATCTACATCACAGGTTTGAAGCCTTGCATAATTTTATAGGAGTACATTTATTAGGACTTTAATTCCTTTGAATTTTCTGACTTAACTAGTTGAGTGTCTAATTATCTCTAGTGCACATGGGAAAATAAAGGCTATGGGTCAAATTTTGTCAAAAGCGAGAGAGCTATTGTATGACTGCAAATTGGTCACTGGAAAACTAAGAGCAATGCTACAGACAGCTGATGATCAAGTTAGGAGTTTGAAGAAACAGAGCACATTTCTCAGTCAGTTGGCTGCTAAGACCATACCAAATGGAATCCATTGCTTATCCATGCGCCTAACCATAGATTACTACCTCCTTCCTCCTGAAAAGAGAAAGTTCCCTGGGAGTGAGAATTTGGAGAATCCCAGTCTTTATCACTATGCACTGTTTTCAGACAATGTCTTGGCTGCATCTGTTGTTGTCAACTCAACTATTACAAATGCAAAGGTGACTTGGACCTTCTTTTAACAATACCTCTATTTGCGTGCAAGTGCATTGTTTCCTTTATTATAGATTGCAAATAATTGTGCCTTGACATTAGGACTGACATGAAGTGTATCTATGATATATATCCAACCCTCATTGTCTTTATGCTTATTATCTTGGAACATTGCAGGACCCTTCAAAGCATGTTTTTCACCTTGTTACTGATAAACTAAATTTTGGTGCCATGAACATGTGGTTTCTGTCGAACCCTCCTGGAAAAGCGACAATCCATGTTGAAAATGTTGATGAGTTTAAGTGGTTGAACTCGTCCTACTGCCCAGTCTTGAAACAGCTTGAATCTTCTACAATGAAAGAGTATTATTTCAAGGCAGGCCATCCAAACACACTTTCCTTCGGTGCTTCCAATCTTAAGTATAGGAATCCAAAATATCTCTCAATGCTCAACCATCTGAGATTCTATCTTCCTCAGGTTTATCCAAAGTTGGATAAAATCCTATTTCTTGATGATGACATTGTTGTTCAGAAGGATTTGACAGGATTATGGGCTGTGGATCTTAATGGGAAAGTAAATGGTGCTGTTGAAACGTGTGGTCAGAGCTTTCACCGATTTGACAAGTACCTTAACTTTTCAAATCCGCATATTGCAAGAAATTTTGATCCAAATGCCTGTGGTTGGGCATACGGGATGAACATATTTGATCTGAAGGAGTGGAAAAAGAAGGACATCACCGGTATATATCACAAGTGGCAGAATATGGTAATAAGCAGTTGAATGAAACATTTGTTTTACATTAATTGTCTATTCTCACACAAATAGAATATCGATACAGATTTTTCACTGACTTTCGTTTTTTCTGTCTGATTCTAGAATGAAGACAGGGTGCTGTGGAAGCTAGGGACATTACCTCCAGGGCTAATGACGTTCTATGGTTTGACACATCCGCTAGATAAATCATGGCATGTACTTGGTTTGGGTTATAATCCAAGTGTGGATCGATCAGAGATTGATAATGCAGCAGTTGTACACTACAACGGTAATATGAAGCCATGGTTGGAAATTGCCATGACAAAGTATCGCTCTTACTGGATCAAATATGTGAAGTACGGTCATCCCTATCTTCGGACCTGTAAGCTAAATGAATAACCCTTGATGGATAATTTGGTCCCAAATACAGAGAACAATTCTCTCTATTTTCTCCACCCTTCCCTACTTTCTCTCTCCTTTCTGGCTTGCCTATTTCAACTGCTAGAATGATGATAACCATGGGTAAAAGAGGGTCACCGCTTGTTATATATTTCTCCCCATCATCCATTTTTTGCTTTCAATTCATTTAATTTGTTCACTACACCACCACTCACCCATTTGAACACAAGGTACATAAGTACTGCACCTTGTCTACCACAAAAACTCCTCATTGTACCATACTCTGATAACCAGACACAACTAGAAATCAAATATCATATTTCTGTATTCTTTGAAAGTTAATTTCTTCAGTTTTCAGGCTTTATTTCCATGTGTTGATCAATTCTCAAATCATGGACTTTTCAATACTATTTCTATGGTTATTCCTAATTCCCCTTTTACATTATTTAGGAAGCTTCCACTGCTCAAGTGTGGCAGTTTGTTGATTTTTAGTAGAGTATAATAGTTTTCTCTTGCATGTATATATTTATTTTCAATAGAAACTAAATATACTTTTAATAGGATTTCTTTAGTCAAAGTAATATTTTTATGCATTTCAAGTACGTCATGGTTATAAATGTTTTTATGAATGTAAACACTCAATTGTCCCATCTAATTTATGCATATTATTTATTTTTGTCCAATAGTAAATTAGTAATTCTGAATTTAAGCTAATTCAGGACTTGAACCCAACGCAAAAAATGCATAAAAGGTAAGCAAAATTAAAACATTGCTGTCTACAAAGTCAATGACCCAATTTTTCATTTTTCATTTTTTTTAAAAAAACATAATAAAAATAGAAAAAATGGTGAGTCCTGTACCCTGGGTTCTTCCTGCATTGATCAAAATGCCCCATCTAATTCTGGAAAACATTTTAGAACGTATTATACACGTTTTGGATGAAATCTTATTCCAGAAATTTTTTCTGAAAAATGTTTTTCGGAATACACTTATAAATTTTGGAAAAGGGTGTCTTGGAAGATTTCTGAAAAACTAGTATGGAAGTTATTTAAAAGAGGAGTAAAATGGTATTTTTGGATATTGATGGGGTGCAGGAAGAATTTTGTCGGGTGCATGAAGAAAGAGCCAAATGGTGATCCACGTAGAAGAGCCCTATTCCCCGTTCCTCGGTGTAGGCCTATAAGTAGAGAGAGACGATCTCTAGGGCAAAGGCATTAAAGATGAAACTGAGTAAGAAAAAATATTGATAACAGGAACACAAAATGTTAGAAAAGCAAAATAAATGGGTTAATGCTTTTTAATTCATACTGTGATTGCTCCATGGGTTTTTATCTTCTTCTACATCTCAACTCATGAATGTAATATGATGCATTGACCAGAATTCAAACATGCAACCAAAACTTCTCATAAATAATTATTAAAAAAACTAAATTATATCTTTATAAATGATGTTCTTTGTCACACCATTTTTAACACTTTCGAAATTATATCTTTAGAAAAACTATAGTGGTAAATAAAACTTGACTTATCTATTTATAAAAAGAACAAGATTTATGGAATTTGAGTCCTCTTTTGCTAATAAAATATTCAAGTGATTGACCCGTTTTAAAAAATTTCATTTATAATAATAACCAATTATGCGATATGGGTGTTTTGATATTGATATGTTTTGTCCAAATCCCATTGTGCTTGAATTGACAACTTTTTATCTCATTCAATTTTGGTCTCTAACTTTATATCTCTCTTTTTTTGCTTTGCAACTCAATATCAAACAAGAATCGTCTGTCCCCCGCTATCTCGTAGACTGAACCACTCAAATATGCCATTAAAATGTTTTTGTATGCCTTAATCGCAATTACACTATGCTCTTCAATCTTAAGTAAAGTTATTTCTATATATACCTAACAGTTAACATCCAAAAATTGCAATAAAACTATTCATGTTCTTTTCAAAGTTTCAAAAACTCCTATGTTTTTATTAATACATAAAAGTTATTATTGTAAAATTAATTTTGTGGGAAGTATACATTATCATAGATATTGTTGGTAAGTTTTTTTTTTTTTGCAAGAAAGTAGTGTATCTTTTTTATAAAAATAGGTAAGTCATACACATGTGAATGACTTTAGAGTGAAAGTCATACATGGTTTATACATTTCACTGTAAAATAATATAATTGAACTTGTGTACAACTAATACAATTTCAGTTGTGTTGTTTTACATTAAAGTTAATTTCATTTTTAATCAAATTCATTAGAGTATTATATGCGTAATAAAATTCATAAAGTTGATAAAGTTGTAGTGGTGGGTACGATTTTTACGTGTGAAGTATTTTTAGAAAAATCATAACATAAAATATCTATATTTATCCTAAATTATCCGGATGACATACAACTTACCCATCTTCATAATTTTTTCTTATCAATTTTGTGAAGAAAAAAAAAATTGCACCATTTCGTGTAAAAACCGTTGTTGGTATGGTTTATCCATTGATATCTGTAATATGTATAATAAAGATTTTCATCAAATATAATAATCTATTGTATGGAGAAAACTTTAATTCTAACTGAAAAATAGCACGAAGTATAATATTTAAGTTATGTTATTTAATCAATTAGAGACTTTCATTTTTGTCAAGGTTAGATGCAGGGATTTATTTTTTAAGAAACTAAATTAGATCTTTTAGAATATCATTAGGTAAATTCTTTGTGCACCATATCAATTTTAACCTACACCATATCAATTTTTTAAATTTCCAAAACTACCCTTAATCCAAATTAAAAAATCTAAAATAATAATTATAATTGAGAAATAAAAAAATACATGTCCGAAAATTTAAATCCAAAATATTTCAGATAAAAGTTTCAAAAATAATTTTTCCATTTTTGTGTAAGGTTATTTTCGTCATTTAAGAGGGGTATTTTTGTCATTTTATAGAGCTGATTGGGTGATATGGTGGAGGGAGAAATTGCCATATCATTAATTGCTTTTCATATTCAAGTTGGTATCAATAAAGCATAAAAAATAAGAGCTCAAAATAGTACATTAACTTAAAACCTAAAGAAAATATATTTATGAATATTTTTCTCCATGTATTACTCTTTTCGTCAATTTCTACTTAATATTACACTAATATTCATACTTTACTTCCTAATAATTTTTTTTTGGTATGAAAATCACAAATCCCACTTGCATCTATTTTTTAAAATATTTTATTTTCAATTTTTTTAATTCCCTTTACTCAATTTGAAGGATTTATATATTTTTCTTAAATTGAAATGTTATTATATAATTATATAATACATGATTTTTTTTAATTTATAATTTTTCGACAATCAGATGATAGTTTCATTTGACAAACAACCAATATCAATATGTCAAAAGAATTTCTCACCTAAGAGATTGTGTCTAATGGAGAGCCTCAAATGCAATCTTAACTTTGAAAAATGAAATGTCTGAAATACTTTTCAAAACTCGTTTTTTGAAAATCTCTTCTTCTAATAGTTACGGTTAAATACATGTAATATAAGAAGAGATAATAAAGATTTACATTGTTTTTTTTTTTTATATTGGTTCTTATGTTAACAAAGACTACATTAATCAACAAAATGAATTTTATTAAGCAGACTACAACAACAAGATACAAATGAGTATTATTTGAACCTCAACCACTCCTTGTTTAAACGATATATTATTTGGAATGCAATCACTCCCAACCAAACACAAAGTATTATTTGAAATACAACCAATGTTGGCTAAGGCTGAATATTCTTTAAAACACATTCGTTCAGGGTTAAAACCAAGTATTATTTGAAACGCAACCACTTCTGACTAAACACAAAAGGAACACAACCACTCTTGGCTAAGACTGAGTATTATTTAGAACACAACTACTCATGACTAAGAATGAATATTATTTAGAATATAGTTATTATTGGCTAAGATTGAGTATTATTCAAAATGTAACCACTATTGCCTAAGACCGAATATTATTTGGAATGCAACCACTCGTGGCTAAGATCAAGTATTATTTAAAACACAACCACTCTTAGCTAAGACGAGTTTACAAAGAATGTGATCTAAAAGATCACAAGTTCACTCACTAAAAGAGAGGTTACGTCTTATGACAAATACAAGATTGTTTCACTATTTTAGGTTGTTCTTGAACATAAACAATGTTCTTTCTCATAACTATAAGGCTTAAAAGCTTAAGATCTTGTGCATATTCTTGTAACAAGACTTTCGCCATCGTCAACCTTCGTTCTTTAAAGAGATCTTCTATATATGGAGTTTGAGACAAGAACAATCATTGCACATCTTTTGTAGTCGTTGTAGGCGATAAAAAAGTCTTCTTCATTTTGTGTCTACCTCGCATTCAAGGTTGGAAGCATTAAATGCAAGATGTGCATCTTTAAATGTGATTCTCCTTTTCAAACAACATCTCAAAAGCTGACAAGGCTTATGCTTTGGTTAGAGAACTTTTTCCAAAATGGACAAAAGCATGAGACCATACAAGACAGATAACCTTTTCAAAGGTGACTTTAGCTCATGAAGAATGATTGATGGTGTGAAACAACTTTAGTGCATCTTCCAAGAGATCTTTGAAGTAGATGTTTTGCTCCGAGATCTTCTTGTTAATGTAAGATAAAGACTTCCTCTGCAAACACATAATAAGCACAAAGAATATTTCATTAGCTTTAAAACTATGTTCATATAATCTAATTAAAGTTTCCACTTATGAGACGAAACAAATAGAACACATGTATTGTTTGCGTATGACAAGATGAAACACTTGTGTATATCATGATACGATGTTAGGAAAAAGCTTGTATCTATTAGACGAAACACTTTCATGATTTATACTTTGTTGTTTAAGTACTTAATAAAATCAAACAAAAGGTGATATCTTAAAATGATGTGATATATCCCTCAAAATATATTAAAAACTAATATTATAGGCTAAATTTATATTAAATTAAAATTTATTATTAGAACCTATATTTAATAAATAAATATATTATGAGGATAAACATTATGGATCTATATTAATAATAAGATACATTATATATGCTAAGAAGTAATTTTTTTGATATAAACATTATTTTATTTTCAATATATTAAATAAAATTATAATACATAATTCAATTAATTTGAATTCATAATATTACGCTAAACTAGGTAGAAGGTATTTGCTCTTTGTAATAATCTTATCTTATTCGAACATGACTCTAAAAAGAAAATTACTTATCAACCTATACTAATAAAACATTTAATATTTTTTTATAAATAATATCATTAAAGTATTAATATATGTCAAATATTAATCATAGATTGCAATCTTGAAGAGGCGAAGAAAAACTTTAATTATAATTAGCCTTCTTGCAATTATTAGTTTCATAGTATATCTAAAAGATTGAAACTTGTAAATATACCTTAAAGTCTCATTGAACAGCTAAAATTCCTTCAGAAAATCAATATGATTTTATCAGATGGTGCATTTGTTAGTGACTAGTTTAATAACAATTTTCTTAAAAAATATATCAAACAAGTCTTCAAATTGCTAAATTATTATTTTACCATAACTAATATTCACCACTAACATATTGGTAGTTCGAATCAGGTATTTAAAATAGTTAAGAGAAGAAATCTGATTAAAAATGACTAAATAATGTTGTTAAAAGTTAACTATAAACAAAATTAAGAAATACTTCACAACTCATACTTTTCAAACAATTCGGGATATTTTGACATAGTATAAAAAAAATTAATCTCTTAAAATATTGAAATTTATTTTTAAGACTATTTTGATATAAATAAATATTATTTTTTGACAACTCCCAAAAAAAAAGTAGTTCCTCTTGACAACCATGACATGACATCCAATAATTTTGTTTTTATAAAATTTTAAAATTTTGAAATATATAGAAAAGGTATTAGGAAAATATAAAGGACACCAAGTTTAAGTCTAAGAAATTTTTAACATGCAGAAATTTTGTACAATAATTACGTATCACATTGAGAAATCGTCAAGCACAGGAGAAAACAAATGAAAAAAAGAAAATATGTAAATAGGTTGTCAAATTATATCAAAACCTCTCATTTATTTTTATTAAAATGTCACTAAATATTTATTAAATAACTAATAATCGTGTCAACTCATCAATTATCAAATATGTTGAAGCAGTAAAAGTATTTGTGAAAGGGTTAACCTTGTAATTACACATTAAAAAAATATGTGAAAGGAGAAAAAAAAAGTGGGATGATACGGCATTTGAAAACGTAAGAGGTACGAAAAGCAATATTGAATAAAAAAGAAAAAGAAAAAAAAGTACAATGATTGTTTGGGAGTAGGAAGAGGCACATGCATTCTTAATTCATCCAAAAGAGTTCAATGATTTTGTCCTGCTACTCACAAAATATCAACAAAAAAATTAATTATTTTATTATTATTATCATCATCGTCATAAAAAATACATTACACTTTATTTTTTAATTATGTTAATAGTAAAAGATGAACAAAACGCACTTATGCAGTTATTTTAAACTTCTCATCTTCATTTTCTCATTTCATTTATGTTATGATTTAAAAATATTATTGAGAATAAAAAATAAAAACAATTTAAAAATATTATTTATAGATTATGTCTTTATCTCATGAGTTCGTAACAAATAGGGCAACTTTGCTTTGTTTTGCTTTCGTCAATCAATCATTATCATTCATCATCTCAACGTCAACGTTTACACTTTGTGCCCGTACCACACATCATACCAATTATTGTTTTCCAAATTATTTTCACAAAAATCATTTAAATATTTATAAAATTATTGTTTTCCTAATTATAGTTTAATGTTAAATGATAAGCCAAAATTATGACGCAAAAACATTTAAATAATGATAAATAATAATTTGTTTCTTACAGAATTATTTGTTAGATATTTTATAATATAATAGATGTAAATTTTATTTTATAAGTTGGTTTTATAAGATTGAGAGATTCAAAATCATTGTCAATATGATATCAGAGTTAGTTAATGAAAATTTATTGATCTTATAAAGTCACTTGTAAACTACTAATTATATAATCTCATACATAAGCCGAAAGCCTAACGTGAAAAAGATATATATATATCAACTAGAGCATTTCATAATATATAAGTACATGCAAATTTCCCTTGATAAACAGATTTTATAAAGTTTTATTAAACTTAAAATTTACTCTTAATATTATTAATTAAAATACTAACTTATTCAAAGATAAAAAAATAATTTAAATTAACGATCACAAAAACTCTTACAAGACATTAACGGGTCTATATTCTTAAAATGGACTTTGGATGCAAACCTTCTTATCTTAACTTAACTGTTAAAATGTATAATCAATTTTGATTAATTGAACTAAATATTTTAAATATACAACCACTTAATGTGGTGATACTAAAATATTGTTTTCGTAGAACACATATATTAAAGGAATCTCTTGGAAAAAGATGGATAATTATTACCGGACAAAATCATTATTAGACTTAATTAGACTTAATTACAGGAATATAATCACTATTAATGAGTCTATAATTAGACTTAATTATAGGAATATAAT
>Ga0123342_1002938_pt1 | contig 27957 bp, 20 predicted proteins | sample Turbeawhitnodule_FD_89960 | JGI IMG/M metagenome (GOLD analysis project Ga0123342, IMG submission 89960) | Root nodule microbial communities of legume samples collected from Mexico - Turtle bean Mexico white nodule | ecosystem: Host-associated > Plants > Roots > Nodule | place: Mexico: Nepantla... | reverse complement strand
TGCTCAAACTCTTATGTATTGAGGTGATATCTTATATATTAATATTCAGTTCTTGATTGATTATTGGTATTGTTGTTTTACTTTTAACTTTCTGTGACAAATTGAGAATCTTAAATTTGATCGAGAGGTATTTTTAGGGTTTGGACCTAAACATCAATACTTAACATATTTGAGTGTTAAGGATAAACTTGAAATGTTAATCGCCATTAACGTCTGAGTGTGATTCTAAGTTGTTTTTATAAATATGCGAGGGATCGATATTTAGGAAACATTCTTAAGAATTTTATATGCGAGATATCGATATAAATGAATTTTCTACGGGCATCAATTTCAATCAAAGAACTCAATATTAACATGCTAATCAAAATACATGAAAGTGGGAGAGATGAAACTTAATCCCTATTTTTCTAATTGAAGCAATGAATTCTTTGTTTGTTTTCTTATTGATCAGTGCCAACACCATCACTTCTAAACTCTTTTTATTGTTCTGTTGTTATATTTAGCGAATATTGTACTCGATAATTCATTGTTCCTTGTGCGATCGATATCCATCCTTAGGGACAATTATTACTTTTGACAAACGCGCTGCACTTGCCGTAAAAGGTCATCAACAGACCGTGTTAATTCACACGCTTAAGCAAGCACAAACTCCACACAATGTTGATACTTCAAAACATTGTCAATACCATCGCAATTATGACCACACAACCAAAAGCTGCCAAGCATTGAAAGATAAAATAGAGGAACTCATCCAAGCCGCCCATCTTCGCAAGTTCGTTAAGACTACCATCACTACTTCCTGATCGCCATGGCGATATATTCTTTCAAAGACCGTGAACGCCCCAGACGAAGGGATAGTCGAAGTCGCGACGATCATTGACGTCCAACACGACAAGAACAAAGCGACAGAAGAACTCAATCAAAGAGTGAAAGCCTTGAGAGGGATAATCGTACCAGACGCAGAGTACGAGAAGTCATCAACATTATAGCCTGTCTCATGTCACTCAGTGCGCCTAACAAAACAATCAATTATATAGTTGGAGGTTTTGCAGGTGGCGGGCGCTCTAATTCTGCCAGGAAAAAGCATCTTAGAGCTATTCAGTCGATCCACTCCACTTCTGCTCAAAAGCGACCAATAATCCCCCCAATAACATTCACAGATGACGACTTTACTGCAATAGACCCAGCAAAAGATGACCCTATGGTAATCACCGTGGAGATAGAAAAATTTGGAATCACTAAAGTATTGGTAAATCAGGGTAGTTCGATCGACATTCTTTACTAGAAAACTTTCAAAAAGATGAGAATTCCATAAACAAACATACAGCTTTATGAGGAGCAGGAGGTTCTTACTACTTAGAATATTTATCAGGAAAATCTGTACCGAGAACGTGAAATGCCACGCATCTCAAATTCTATTACAACTGATAAACTTTATTAGTGTACTCTTTTCTCGCTCGGTCGTTTTATCCTTAAGGATGGTTTCCAACCGGGAAGGTTTTAATGAGGCACTTTAAAAACACTCCTGTCTTGCATCACTTTCTTTATTTTACAGTGCATCCATTCGGCACATCGCGATGATTCCATAAAATCTCACCAAGCGCATCGCACCTCAACCAGTAGTTGTTCTATCGGTCTACCGGTCTGAAATTCGTTAATAACTTAGTTATTCTACCGCTCTGTCAGTCTAAAATTCGTTAATAACTTAGTTATTCTACTGGTCTATCAGTCTAAAATTCAATAATAACTTAGAAATTCATAATAACTTAGTTTTTCTACTGGTCTATCAGTCTGAAATTCAATAATAACTTAGTTATTCTATCGGTCTGTCAGTCTGAAATTCATTAATAACTTAGTTATTCTACTAGTCTAACGGTATGAAATTCGTTAATAACTTACTAATTTTATCGTTCGCTCGACCCGAAATTCATTATTAACTCTTTTAAAGATTCTTTTACCATTCGCTCGGTCCAAAGCTCGCTCTAAAATTACACACAAGTATTTTAACCCAAATCCAGTCATTCAGCAAAGCCATATAACGAATATATTAAAGCAAGAATAAAATAGATATGATCGTTCATATGCAATTAAGAGTAAAAATGCGGTAATAAAAATGGTTCCAAGCATACAACCCGGGTCCAAGTTTTTAAATTCATTCTCTTATCTCGTCGACCGACGGCTCTGGCTCGATCACCTCGATACGCTGGGGTTCTTCCTCTTCCATAACATTTTCGGCATTTCCACCAAGTGGCACCAGCTCGCCATTTACTACATCTTTGTTCAAATCATAATGGGGGTTATCCATTGGCACACCATGATAAAAAGTTGCTTGTCAGATGCCCTGATAGAAACTTTCTTCATTTATTCTTAACATAAACTCCTGGCACTTCTCCATTTCGGCAGTGAGGGATTTTTCTTTTTTCTCAACGTCAACTTTCTCTTTCAGAAGTTGATCCCTCTCGGCCTCCACTTTGGTAAGGTGTGCCTTCAAAACCTCTTGCAATTCTTTGGTCGTCAGTTCATCCCTCCGCATCTTTTCTCTACAAGCCTCGACAGCCTCCAATGCCGCCTTCAAAGAATTGGTTGATTCCTCCAACTCGGCCCTCAACTTAGGCACTAGTATTGTACTAGTCCTGTTTAATTCTTCACCAAGCGTCTTACCCACGGCAGTAGCCCAACTTTTCATTTCTACTAATTCTTCTATCAAGTTTCTGGTAGATATGGCCGCCAGAATGCCTTCATCTTCCGGGAGCAAGTCAAACTGCATAGCCTATGCCACTTTCATCGAAGGGCTTAGCATGGAAGGATGCTTGATAGATGATTGACCGACCTCGGGACCAGCTTGGACCTTAGGTGGACGACCCCTCTTTCGACTAGCTGCCGGTGGAATCGGAGTAGTGGTCAGGATAACTTCAACTGGGGTAATAGCCTTCTCTTTCCCAACCCCCTCGAAGCTTCCAAGCTTTTGTCCGGCCGCTTGTCTCTTAAGATTACTCATGAACTTGCTCAAATTCGGAACCGTCCGTAAGATAATAGCTGCAAAGTACATATAAAATTAACCCACATCAACATAACAAATACACAGTTAGATGCAGGAAATCTACGTACCATTGAAATCTGCCCACTTCTTGGATGACCCATGTAAAGTTATCAACTCTTGGGTGGGCAGCTTATAGGGAAGTTGATAAAAAACTACCAAAATTGATTTATCCAACGGTGACATAGATGACCACAACCCATTACCAAGCTGGGTCGGATTCTCCTTCCAATGGAAAGGAAATTTGGTTTGCCCGTTCGCATTATAAAACAGATATCGGCCATCCGGCTCCACAAAATTTTTGAAATACTTTTCTTTAAAAAAATTGTATGAGGTTGTAAAAGCAGCAAATCAAATATTGCCCGGTCGGCTAGACAAAGACAACCAGCTCACAGGAGTACTCCAACGGGTATTATAATAATATAAAAAAATGTCAAGTGTGGGCAAAAGTTTAAAAAGGTGACAAAGCACTCGAAACGCCTGAAGGGCCGCCTATGAGTTTGGATGCAATTAAGTGGGTGCCACATTGAGGATCCGAAGGACCCCATGGTAAAATCATCAAAAGGCAAGGTTATGTGCAAATCAGCGAAAAAAGTAGTATACACAAAGAAAAAATCTTGTGGCGCGTCTTCCCGACCGTGGCATACGCGATCGGTAAGACCACACATATCAGCCATTACCGCATCTGACAGACAGTCGGGCATTAGAAATGAATTTTTAGCCAAAAGCTGGTCTAAACTATCAGAATCCCTCAACCTAGTGGGAATTTTAACACTGATGGATCAACCCAATCATAACTTGAGTCGTCCAACGGATGACCTGACCCACTACCCTTTATCGCACTATCAGACGCAGTACGAGTCACAAATGATTCAATATTAACAACCTTATCAGAAGAATCCATAGAAGAAGACATTACTGACCTGAAAACTTGACAATTTAAAGAAAGTAGCTATCTCGACACTCAGAGCAAACAACACAAGTTCTAGGAGCAAGAAGGAAAGCGTAAACCCTCCCACGTTCTAATGAAGCGCTATTTATAGCAACGCAAGTAAGAGATAAGGTCTTCTACCCTTTATCCAACACCATTAGATCTAATGTGATCCAATGGTCAACACTACTCGGCATCTGAAACGACACGAAATCCCCACCATTGAATGCATCTAATGATACAGTGCATCTCGAAACGGTGGCTCTGCCAAACGTCACATCTCTGCCACGCATTGAATGCTGCCAACAGTCATGCATCACCTCGAGAACCCCCACCATCTTACACGACTCTTCAGAATTGAATCTCTTCGAGCCTGGGGGCAAGTGTACCGGTCGGGGTCGGACGACCGGGTAACCGATCACCAGAGGCAAATATAATTTACAACGTAGTAAATAAGCAGTTACAAATAATGTTGAAAGGGTCAAACGCACACTCCGAAATATCCAAGAAATATCCCAATATAACGATAGAAGCTGATCAACCGAAAGATACACTCCCATGATATTAGGAAACCACTATGCATGTTAGTTGTTAACTAACTATCCAACCATCACAGGTAAAAGCCCATGACTTAACATTATAAATAGAACTCTTTGTGAGAAAATGAGGTACATTTTTTATATTCTGGGAGAACACACTTAAATTATAACACTAACTTGAGCGTCGAAGTGCAATTGTAGGTACCCCGACCGGCGGAGCATCTACAACAAAGGAAGGAAGCTTGAAGAAACTCAAGGACAACCGACACGTCGACAATTGTGTACCCAACGAACAAGTATTACCTGGGCCCCTCTACTCCATACAAGTACAAGTAGTTTCATCATTTGAGTGTGTGTGAGAGAGTTGGTGAGAAGATTTGTTGTATTCGACATTCTTTTGTGCGAAGATAAATTTTTTTTTAGTTTTGTACTCAATTTTTGCACCTCAGTGTTTTTTTTAGTTTTGTGGCTTCCAAAACAATTATAAAAAATAGCGAACGAAAACACAATCACCACCAATAAAAATATCACAAAACTTATCTCAACCACCAATGTTCACCTCCAGCCACCACCACCAACCACTACCACTTGAAAATGAAGAAGAAGACACCACACTCTCTACCATACTCATAAGGGTATTGTTGGAATTAAAAAAGAGTATAGGGATGGAGGAAGAATTTGCCTTCTTCATATACTCAAATTCATGTTTTGATCTTCATAGTTTTTTCTTAGCTTGATTTTTATTGCAATGTCATCATCAAGACTAAGATCGAGACATTGTTGAGATTATTATTTTTTGGTTGATGTCGATTATGAATTTTTTATTGATGTTAATAGGAGTTATTTTGTGATTTAATTTTTTTATTGATGTTAATAGGAGTTATTTTATGATTTAAGTTGTTAGATTTTTTTAACTCACTATTATTAATTGTTTGATATTAGTTAGAATATTTTCTGTCAACGTCACGAAAACTATTTTTTGTTTTTTGCATGTGTGAATTAGAATTTATCAACACATGTCTATCATGATTAATTTTTTTTGTCGGATGTTTGTAGTAATTTTTTTTATCAACAAATATGTTAGTTTGTATCAATAGTTTTACTAGGATTTTTGTTAACTTTCCAGCTAACAATAATTAGGATTTCATTTTTTATCAATGGTAACTGAACAAAAATTAGTCAATATTGATAAAAAAAAGTCGACAAAAAAATTTCAATTATCATCCTCGTAAAAATAACTTTAATCAATATCATCATAAATAATTGGAGTTGTTTGTGTTAGAATGAGAATTTTAAGATTTTAAAAAATTGAAATGTTTGAAGGATTTTTAATTGTTTTAAAATTTAAAAAAATAGCTTAGGTGGGACAAGTTATTTTTAGGAACGGAAAAATATTTTTACGCATATATTTCAAAAATATAATTAGTTTATGAAAATAAGCATTTGTCAAATTTATATAAAAATTTAAAATTAACGAAAATAAAAATGTTGACTGTTCCAAATATCTCATTCATGCAGAGTATTAGCCACCAAAAGAGGTTCTTAGCAAGCATTTCTAAATGAAAGGGAAACTATTCTTAGAAGAATAGTCCAATAATAATAAAATGTAAAAATGGTTTAATGAAAAACTCAATACACATCTCTATAATAATTTTAAATAATATCAATATAAGAGAAATGGATTATTTTAAAACATATGTCTTGATTGCTATATTCTATTTCCTACATTTTGTTTGTGCTTACTTGAAAAGGATTGATATAAAAGTTATTTACTTATAGTTTTTAAAATCATAAAAAAAAAAATTGTAAATTTGATAAGTTCCATAGTTTACTAATATTTTATATTAAAAAACATACGTTTATGAATATTTATTGATAAAATAACTATAATTTAACCCTTTTTTACATATTTTGTGATTATAATATGAATAAAAACGATTTATTCTCAAATTTGTGTTAATTTCAAGATTCTGGGAGAAAATGGAGATGAAAGAGCTAAAATAGAATAAACAAGATGAAAAGGGAAAGTTGGAACATTGAAAACTCACTCAAAACTCGTCCAAGCCAGATCACTCTAGAGGAACTGGCCCAAGGCTCGTCTAGGCGAGTTCACTCCAGTAAAGTTGGGTTTTTTCTCGTCAAACTCGCCCAACCAAGTAAAAACTCACTTAGGCGAGAAGTCACTTAGCCCAAACCCAATTAGGTTAAATATGAGGTGTGAGGCATAACCCTAGACATAATTGGTAGGAACTAAATGAAGGAAACCCTAAATGAGGTAGCCGTCAAGGAAAAACGCTCTGGATCTTCTTTTCTTATTATCCATGTTTGTAATAGCCACCATGAGTGTCTAATTCTTTTCTTTAAGATTAGGAGTAATTTGTTCAAACTCTTATATATTTAGGTGATATTTATCCATAATATTTTGTTCTTAATTGATGATTGGTATTGTCATTTTATTCTTAAAGCTTGAACTATTCATGATTTTTATCCTTAGATTTGATTGGAAAGTATTTCTAAGCATTTGACCTAAATGATAATGTTTAACATATTTGAATGCTAAGAATATATTTTAAATGTTAATTGCTATTAACATTTATTCGTAATGATAAGGATTTTTTATAAATATGTGAGGAATCAATATTTAGGAGACTCTCTTAATAATTTTTGTATGCGAGGAATCGATATGAATGATTTTTATATGGGGATCAATATCAATCAAGTATGGAATATTACATGCTTTTCAAAATACAAAAGAGTGAGAAGGATAAACCCAATCCCAATTGAATCACACAAATATTTTACTTTGCCTTATTTTAGTTCTTGTAAATTCACCATACAAACAATCTTTTCCAACAAACTTTTACATATTATTTTCTATTTAGTAAATTTTATACTTGAGAATTCAAATGTTCCTCGTGGGTTCAATATCCGTCCTTAGGGACAAATTTATTACTTCTGACACGGTACATTTGCCATAAAATAGTCATCAAAATTACCAGATGATCTATCACCCATTAGAGTTTTGATGATAACAAAACATTATAAGATATGTTATATGTATAACCAAGCTCAATCATGTACAACACAAATAGAAATAATATATAAGAAGATACATGAGACATGCATTGCAATAAATAAAAGTACTAGACGATGAAGTCTGTCCCGACCAGTCCTCGGTTATTGACTCAGAGGCTGACCTCAGACATCGCGCTTCGGTACTTGGAAATAGAAGGGGGCCATGCGAAGTGGGACCCAGACGCATACCCGGAAGTCGGTCAGTCTTTGAGATTGCAACCCCAAGCCTGATGTTGGAGATCGATATTGGACCTCACCAGTAGAGGGAGAAGATCCGACAAAATATCGGACATCGGCCGTCAGGGTGAAGCAAAAGCCTGTAAGGTGGGCCCTAGAATTTCGTTAAGATAACAGTTAAAGACAAGAGATGAATGGGAAGCCTGAGGCATGGGGATCCATGCATGTGGGATGTATGACGCATGAAGGCGCAACATCATGGGTAATCCTAGGAGGCGTAAGGGCCCAGTAGAATTAGGGTTTCCAGAGAAGTTTCATGCATGGCACGTGGATACTTAGAACACCCATGAAACGGATGGCGCTGGAAATTAGGTGCACCAAATTGGGACCTAAGCGGCCACTCTGATGATTCGTTGCACTCCAGTTAAAGGAAGTTCATACGCTAGATACGCTAAGATTACACAATAGAGGGCACTTTCGTAGGAACCCTAGACAGTGGTAACAAAACAAAGGTAAAACCTAGTTTCAACCTATATAAAGGGTGCTAAGAACCCTAGTAAGGTACGCAACTTTTGAGACTAAAGTTATTTTATACACTTGATGTTCTTTGCCCTAATACTGACTTGAGCGTCAGAATGCAAACGGCCGCTAGGGCGCCCCTTTGTATTTGCAGGTGAGAAGTTTCTTGATGGAAGGCACAGCTCTCAAGCAAGGATAGAAGGGCAAAGGCAGTCGTTGGAGTTGATCGACGAGGCGAGTCAACCGACAAGAACAAAGTCTTACACAACAAATGCAATTTGGAAAGGAGAAAGATAATGTAATCTCCAAAAGGAATGCATCAGACGCAACATGTTGTATAAGTGGTATATCACAAACAACATTTGGCAGATGGTCATATCATACAAGAGCTACACTAAAAGACTTATCATTTGGCAGATGATGCCTATAACAGAACTTAATGGACCAAGCATCATACTCAAGTGTCAAAGGAAGGTTAACACATAAGTGCTCAAAGCTAAAAATGTCAGACTATGTTGTTGGATGTGTTGGATGATACACTAAGAATAACATATAAAACATGGTTGTTACATGGACCAAACGATGATCAAAGGATAGTGGAAAATGATGATCATACGTCGGACTATCAAGTATTAGGTGATGGCAATCGTCTAGCCACACACAACCATAGAATAAGAAGGATACCTATAATCTGTTTATGGACTTATTTGCAAATATGGGCTTAATCAAACTTTGTTTATCTTTGTAGGCCCAATCAAGAGAACAACTCTAGGATGAAAGAATGTACAAAGCATATCCAAGAAGACCTCTAACTCATTAACACATTAATTGGAGCTTTAGTCAAAAGAACACAAGAAGACTGAGTTTCGGCTAAATTCAAAAGAGACTGGTCAACAATATTTTTGGGCCAAGATTTAGCTTAAATAAATTGTATAAATTGGTTTAGGATTTCATGAGCCATGTATTAGGCCTAGTAGCATAAATAGTTTGGCCAAATATTTGGGCCAAGTAGCATAGATTTTTGGGTTTGTATTTGAGCCAATAGTAAAATAGGTCTAATTAGGATTAGAAGGGACTAGTTAAGGTAACAATTGGGCTTTTTTTAGCCCAATGTAACCCTATAACGTCTAGGGTATAATATGGACGAAAAATACCTTGGCAAGGAGCACATGGATGTCCCCATGACAGCCTAGGAGTGGAGAGGATTTAACATGGAAGGTAAGAGCTACACATGGAAAGCATGAGTCCACAGACACCTTCTTAATGGAGAGTTTAATTTTGATTTTTCAAATTTTGGCTCCAAAATGTTCAACCCCTTACACTATAAATAAGTGGGTAGATTACATGTAAAATAACTTGGAAATATATGAGTGTTATGCTACCCATTTGTAGCTAAAACACTTGCCTAAACTCTTGTCTTCCTTTTAGCCTTTCCTAAAACCTTTCCTAGTGAATTGGACTTACCTTTCACTTGTTAGATTTAATGGCTTAAACAAGAGGGGGAGGGGGGGTGAATTGTTTAATGGAAGATTTTTGCAAATAATGGAGTGGAATGAAGATTAATGAAGAAGTACAGACAAAACAATCAGATCAGCCAAGAAACAAAATTGTTTTAAATTGATTTCAGAAAATCAATCGGTTGTTTATACGAATCAATCGATTGTTTATACCAGCACATGTTAAAATAAAAAACAAACAATTTTAAAGGAGTGTGTGTGAGAGAGAGAATCACACAAGAAATTATACTGGTTCACTCCTTACCAGAGCTACATCCAGTTCTCAGAAACTCTCTAAGATTTCACTATGTAACCAACAACAGATTACAAACCCACACACCAACAAAGAGGTGATCTTGACCTCTCAAGAACACTCACCCTCTTTGATAAACCACACACATAAAATCAAAACACCTTCTGACCTCAAAGTACAACATTTTACATATTTACAAACTTGGAAACAATTACAAAAGAAAGCAGGAAAGATTACACCTGATTCAAAGAATTACAGTTGAACCTGTTCCACTCTTAAACCAATGCAAAGCCAAAACAATCTTGCATTCTTGAATCCAATCTCTCATAAAAGTGTTTCTAAATCTCTCTTTCTGTATTTTTGAAATAGGGAGGTAATGCCAGTTTTATAGCTTTCAAAAATAGCCATTTAAGGTAGTTTAACCATGAGCCAAAACAGATTGAAATCACAGAAAACAGTTTTAAAAATTTTATAAAAAGTTGTTAAAGATTTTCAAATATCAACCGGTTGAATTGTCGAATCAACCGATTGAATTTGTTTGACAGTTAAATCAACCAAGGTCAAACCAGTTTAAAAACCTTTCAAACATACTAAGAGAAAAACAACTGATTAAAACGATAAATCAATAGGTTGTTTTTCACTTACTTTGAAAAACACATTTTCTTTTAAGGAATTGGATTGATTCAGATTTGAATTGACTAAGAGTGGATTTAACAAATTCTAAACTACCCATAACCCAAGCCTATACACAACAACACAGTCTTCAAGTTATCTTCACAGATTTGGAGGCATCAAAACTTCATTTTCAACATCACTATCATTTTCCACCTTTTTTCTCTTCAATTTTAACACTCCTCTTGATTTCAATCAAACTTCTACAACTCACTTCCATTCGATCATTCATCAAACACCAATAAATTGTTAGAATTAGAGGTCTTAAACAAGAAGGGAGGTAAATTGTTTTTGAAAGATTTTCGCAAGTATTGAAGAATCAATCAATTAGAAAATTGTCCAGCTAATTAGAAAACTGTTTTCAATTTGATTTCAGAAAATCAATCGGTTGTTCTTGCAAAACAATCGATTGTTTATACCAATAGTGTTGAAAATCAAGGCTAAATCAGTTTAAAGAGTGTAAGGATAGAGAGATTCACACAAGATGTTTATACTTGTTCACTCTTAACCAAGAGCTGCATCTAGTCCTCATTTAACCACTGAGAATTCACTATGTAATCAAACCTAGATTACAAAACACACACCAAAAGTGATGATCTTGAACCCCTCAAGAACACACACCACTTTTCGAAAACCACAAAGTTTCCATAACCACCTTCTGAAACTGCACAACACCAGAACACACAAAAATACAATGTTCAAGAAAAAAGGAAATAGAATACATTTGGGTAAATAAAAGATTAAAGTTCATTAGTACAAGTCCCAATCCTATTCCACACTTGAGATGATCCAAAATCTTTTTGAAATCTTGTAAACTATTTTTATTGATCTCTCTTCCTTAGTTAATGCATAGGAGCGTAAAACAACCTTTTTATACTCCAATCAAATGGTCAAAGCTGTTAAATCAAAAACCAAAATTTGTTGGAATAATTTAAAACAAATTAAAACCGCTAAATATAATTCTTTAAGGTTTTCAGAAATACAACCAGTTGATTTCTCGAAACAACCGGTTGAATCTGTTTGACAGCAAAGTCAAAACAAAGATAAGCTTTTCCAAGCCATTTTAAAAACACTAAGTGTCAAACAACCAGTTGATTTGACATTTCAACCGGTTTAAATTTCACACTCTTTTAGAAAACTCATCTTTTAAAAAAGATTAAGATTCAATTAACCTTGGATCATCTTAGAGAGTGAATTAACAATTCAAAGACTACCAGACAACACTCACACAACCAGCAACAAGGTCTTCAAACTTTCCACTTGGATTTGGAGACATCAAAGCACCTTGTTCAACATAAACTACACAAGCACGAAGAAGAATTCCATCATCGGGGAAGTTTCTAAACTTGATCATTTCACTTTATATGTGTTTAAATGATTGAAAAATATTCTCTAAACTCATTTTGATTAAGCTAAGTTATGCAAACCATTTTTGATCAAAACACAGTGTTTTACTTGAGACTTAAATATGTTTTCAAATGAACTTTAATGAATATAACATGTGACTAAATTTTTCACATATCTGCAAATATTTTTTGAAATATAGTGAGAAAAATTAATATATCTTAAATGCTCGGTGAAAGATATTTTGCACAAACATAGTTGTACTTAATTTGATATTCAAATATGTGTTTGAAAATTATTTCAAAAAGAGAGCACACGTGTCTCCTATTCATTTAAAAGTTTTCAAAATATATTTTGTGGAAGATATTCAAGAGGAATTGAAATTATATTGATTAATATTTGAGAATGGAAAGTGTTGATAATTCATATGATATTCTAATATATTAAGAGATTATTGTTTAGTGATATATTTGCTCTGATATATTGAAAATATTAATATCATTGGGAATCACAAAGGTTTCTAAATGTGATTTTAGGAACAATCAAGACGCGAAGGAGAACAAACACAAGTTTCCTTATTGAGTGTCCAATGGGCATAATGAAGTTATTGCAGAGCGAAATTCATGGGAAGCCATTTAAAACATTCAAAACTGCTACAAATAACGAAGAGATAAAATTTAAGAGAAATAAATTTAAGAAGAATTCAAGTGTGAAAGAGCATTAAAAATACAAGCCAAAACCTTCATTGATCAGCGTCAAATGTAACAAAACTCAAGTGGAGAACGAGATTCAAGATTATATTCAAAGTTCAATCCACAACAAAGTTAGAAATAATTTAGAAAAGCATTGAAGACAATTATAGATGGCAAAGACACACAATTAATGTCATCAAATATTTCACATATTCATCATCCAAGGCAATTATAGTGAAACAATTGTAACAAATACATTATTGAAGAATCAATCACATACATTAAATGGTTAATATTCACATCAAAGATCATAAAGGAAACAATTCAAATTGTTTCACGTGACACAAATAATATAATCAAAGAAAAAATAATTCAAGTCCAAGATGTGTAGAAGAATCAATCAAGAGCAAAGATTTCCATATCCAACGTCTCTAACGACTATGTGAACAAGAGAATACGAGCGTACAAGATTACTTCAAGTGATTAAGCATTTATTGTTTGAGTGTGTATAGTCTTTCTGAGAGAATATTTCATATATGTTGTTTATAGCACTCATAGGTTGGGGAGTGATCCTTATATTGTAAATCCTTCATTGTGTGAAGATTACCATGTGAGCTTTCATTGTCTACTCTCTTGTCGAGAGTGTTTTCTCACTAGTTGAGAGGTCTTGGTCTCAGAAGGAGATTAAGACTGTTTTCCTAGAGATGTGTTCAATACTTGTTGCCTGGAGAGGTATTTAATACTTTGCATGGAGAGTGGAGAATACTTTGCCTATAGAGGTGGAAAATACTTGTTATTGGAGAGGTGGAAACTACTTGTTACCTAAATAGGTGAATAGTACTTAAGGCTCTTAAAGGGACTGGATGAAGCCTTAATGTTTGGGGAGTATAAATCTCTTGCATACTTTACTATATCCCTTATTCTTGTTTTATCGTGATTGATAAAAAGTGATTTGAGTTCGAGCTCCATTCAACACCCCTTATATAACCAATTGTAACTACAAGGTTCAAATTGCTCTCATACTAATGCCTAAAAAATTCTAACTTATACGCAACATTGGAACATAAAACTTCCAAAAGAATGTATATAGTAAGCTAAGGAAATAAAAAAAAACATTAATTTAACTCTTAGTAACTCTCCCACTACTACATGCAACATAGTTCATTTTTGTACTAAGTTTGATTGCATCAATTTATACAAATGTTGATCATTGTCGTTTAACAATCAAATTAAAAATAGTTCGATATAGATTCTGTTAGAGTGCTGAATTGTCTAATACCAAATAGACAATAATACAAATATGGTCAAATAATCTCAAATTATCTTCTAGCGAATCCAATAGAGTAATATTCATAACTTATTGACAATCAATACATATTAATAATAAAAATAGGAAAAAAAAGAGGTTGAAATTTATTATGAAGTAAAATAAACGTTTAAAAATAATAAAAGAAAGAAGTTTAACTCTTTTAAGATGATCAATCTACAAAAGTGTTGTGAATAGTTACATTACACTTCATATTTAATATATTTATATTAATTTATTTTTTCTTTAAGAATATACATATTTTAAAAGAATAATACACACTAAATATTCATTTTTATATTTACAAGATAACGTGCGTCAATAGTTTCTTTTTATATGCTTTAAAACTGAAGAGTGGAGTTATAAAAATCTAAAAGAAAAACGTAAGTTTAAAAAACTTAATGTGTTTAATTGATTATATTTTTATGTATTTTAGTGCAATTAAATATATAAAACAGTTATAAAAAAACAAGTTTGAAATTCTGATTTAATTACATAAGGTTTTTTTCGAAAAATAGAAAACCAAAAGTTTCGGGTAAGAATAAATAACTACATAATAGATTGCAAAATTAACTGCCGATTAAATTGCATAAATTATTAGCTTTATAGTATTGAGAATTAAGATTAAAATGTGAGATTTTTTTTTTGAGGAAGAAGGCTTGTATTATAAATTTGTAAAAATTAAGAAGTAAAAAAGTTATGTCTATTTAATTTTAGACATCGTCATTACAATTTTAGGGACTATATTATTTGTTAATTTATAATTTTAAGAATTATTCATCATTTTATTTATTTTTAGAGATCAAATTAATAGTTGATTTCAACTTTAGGTACCAAAACAATTAATAATATTTAGTTTTAGAAAGTATTTATCCTTTGATTGTTTCTAGGGATTAATTGGAAAAACTGTTACAATTTTAAGAAATAAATATATAATTCACTCTACAAATACTTGTCTGGTTGCTTATAGTATTTTTAGAAACTAGATTTTTATCTTATGTTACAATTTTTTTTTAAAATTAATTAGTCGATAATATGCACTTTATGAATTATATTATTATTTTGTTAATTTTAAAGTACAATTTAACTGATAATTGTCGTCTGATTCAGAAGAAAGAAAGATAAATATTTACTTTGTTAAAGGTAAAATAAAAAATCAAAAGAATATAATAGAAATAACATAGAAATAAAATATTTTTTTTTCTGAAACTTTATTCGTATATATAAAAGATTTGTGAAGAAAGTTATATATAAAATTAATTATTTATAATTTATTCTTTTATTTTTTTATTTTAAACTTAAATTATTATTTATTTTTATTTAAAATAAAATTACATAATTAAATATAATATAATAATATTTATAATAATAAAATAAAATTATATAATAATTATAAAAAAATAAAGATAAAAATAATAATTTTATTTAATATAAAATAATTTTTTATCAAATATTTATAATTATAAATATTTAAGTTTTTTTATTAAATTTTATATCATTTTGTATTTTTATCAAATAGTTCTAATATTTTATCAAAAATGATATTTCAATCACTAAAAATAATATTTTAATGAAAAATAATTATAATTTATACATAAATCAATTAAATTAATTTTTTAACATTTTTTAAATATAAAGTTTGCACAGGACCTCAGAGCTCAGCTCGGTGGTCGGACCTTAGCACCTGCCATAGACAAGTTAGCTTGGCTCTTAGGCCAAGTTGGCAGATCTATGTGATTTGACTCCAGATGTATATATTAGTCCCTTTTTCGTATAATCCTTCAGGCATAAGGCCTAGGCAGCTAGCGAGGGTAGTTATAGACCTAGGGGAGTGCTTAGTGCGCGTGAGGTCTAGCTTAAGTAAATACTTTCTTTTAAACCTAAGCCCATGCGTGCTATGGCATGTAAGGGTTAAGTTGCATGCATGATGAAGAGACAATGTTGAGGGTGTCTACGTAAACAGATTGGAACCCTGATATGCACTCCCTGGATGGGTGTACCCTTGAACAAAATATTTTCCTATTGAGTATGCTTTTAGTTGAAATTATATTTTCGTGATAGAAAACTACAATAAGAGGTAAACTATAAAAGAAACTTGAGATCCCAGGTTAAGGTACGCTGTTTCTAAGACTGAAACTGATTACTTCTTAAATTCTTATAAGCACTGTATCGACTTATCATCGAAGTGCAATCAACAGGTAGAACCCCCTCCGTTTCAATAGAGTTACGTACCAAAACAACCAAAGATATGAATTTTCTAATACAAGGTAGAACTTGTCATCAGAGTCAACCGACAAAAACAAAGTTGATTTTGTAAACTTATATTTTTATCAATTATAAAATTATATCTATCACATCATTCACAATTTTAAACTCTTCTTACACGTACTACTCTATTTATCTTAATCCAAACAATATTATTTTCTTCATATTCCTTTATATCATCTCAAAATCCATTTCCAAATCCAAATAATGGATAAGTATTTTTTCGACTGCAAGGTACATAGTTTTTTTTTCTTCTTTTTAGGTTTTTCTTAAATTCTTTTCAGTATTAATATCCACATATTTAACTATTAGTATAAATAATTTTTACTTAAAGTTAAATTTATAGAAAACAATTGATAAATCAAATTAAAAATATGTAATATTTTTGGATCAGCGAGTTCCTATGTTTTGGGCTTAAAAATGATTACAAACATAGGGCAAGAAATTCACGACACCCTTAGCACCTTCTGTAATAAACTTTCTTCTCTTTCCTTCTCTCACTCACTCTCTCGAGGCAAGTTCTCTCTCTCTCTGCTTCTGAGTGTTAGCTTTCCATTTTGTACGATTTGCAGCCTATGACGCGATTTTGAGAAACTTTTTTGTGCTCCTTTTTGTGATTCAAAGATACCCTTTTGCCGCGTGGCATTTTTTTTATATCACTTTTTGTTCTACTCACTCTTAGATTCACCTCTTCAATTGGGTATCTGAGTTTTTCACGAGTTCGATCGAGTAGGAGATAAAGTTTGAATTTTTACGCGATTCGCACTTGGTTTCAGAAAGCCCCAAAATTTTTCCGCCTGAATCTTGATTTGCTGTGAATTGGGTTTTTCGTAGCAAATGAATCTCGAGCTTCTTAGTGCGTTTTGTTGCATGTTCAAATTGGAATGCAAGCAGAAGAGAAGATGCAGATATATTGGTTATATGCTTTTTTATTTATTTTAATTTTTATTTCCTTTTTGTTATTTGTATTTTTGCTTAGGTAATTTGCAATGGCTGAACCTTCCAAGGTCATTCACGTTCGAAATGTGGGGCATGAGATATCCGAAGTAAATTATTTCTCTCATTCTTACTATTTTTTTGGTCTGTGTTTTATGGTAACTTCTGCAATATTTACTCGTCTGGGAAAGAAAGTGACAGTAGTTCTTTTTGTAATTAGTTCTACACTTTCCATTTCAGTTATTGATTGTAACAGGTTTTGTTTGCTATACTTTGGATCTCTCTAGATGTAAAACAACCATTCCTTGCTAACTGAACCTTCTACTTAGGTAGTGGGTATATCTAACAAAGTTGGACAGTATTAACTTAAAATTACTTGTTCTATTCAACATTAATAGTTATATTTATAAAAGGAAGCTGCAAGATCATGTCAGTAACGAAACTTCTGGTAATAACATGTAGTTAACTGTAAAGCTTTGCATAGTTCGTTTCAGAAGCAGTTCTACATTATTGTGAGTTGCCTCGGCACTCTATGTTTCTTCTAGCTTAGTATTATCTGAATGTTCTAGACTCTGAGACACCTATCAGTAGGGAAATGTAAAAGCAGATGAACATTGGTTTCAGAAATTGTGTTAATAATTTCTGATATGAAGTGTCTTTTGTGCGATCATAATCTAATTTACTATTACTGATCAGTTGAGTTCTACAATCCAAATGAAACAGTGACAACCTCGTGAGAGGGCTTTGGATGTCAGGTCACGGAAAAAAGGAAAAAAGTTGGTTTTAGAATACGTTTTACATGAAAAAGGGATTCACCATAGCAATCAGAATTCCAAAATGCCAGCCTGTAGTAAAATACAAGGTGCTTGTTTACTGTGTATTTATGACAATCGGAGTTACATGAAAAAGGGATTCACCATAGCAATCATAATTCCAAAAGGCCAGCCTGTAGTAAAATACAAGGGTGTTTGTTTACTGTGTATTTATGACAATCGGAAAGTGTATCTAAAATTGCTTTTTATAGTCACCGTATTCCATGAGTAATTGAATACCAACGACCAATGTTTGCATGTTGTTTTTATGTTTACTCATTTGTTCGAGGGAGGAGATTGTTGAGTTGTATTGGAATGGAATATATGTCTTCTGTTGCCAACAAATCCTTTTGATTATATTGGAGGAATCAATTTGCAATTGCTGTTGTCACAATTGATTGGAATTCTTAAAATCTTCTATCTCTGTCATTGGATAAAATTTATGAAGGATGGAGGAACGAAGATATAGGATCACAGAATGGGGAATTTTATTAAAAGAATGGAAGAAAAACTTTTAAAACATAAAGCATTCATGGGCACTCCAGAGCTCTAGAAAATATAACTTTGAATCTACTTAAAAAAATTGATGTTAAAGGATCTTCAGTGCTTGCTTATGTCAATTGCAGATTCCCTCTTACTATGTTAGGTGGGGTGGGGTCCACTTATAGGTGACACGGGCTGATTTTCAAAGATTATCTGAATGAACAATTCTTTCCCATTTTCAGCTGAGTTTTCAAATTTATTAAGTGATTTATAAATCGTATCTGGTTGCAGAATGATTTGCTTCAGCTATTTCAGCCTTTTGGAGTTATAACAAAGCTTGTTATGTTGCGTGCCAAAAATCAGGTAGGTATTCTTCATACTTTCAAATAAAATTTTCTGTTTTTCTTAGATTCTTGGAGTTCTAGGATGTTTCGATTTATCATTTTCTTTTATTTGAATATTCTATTGCTCTTGTAGGCACTTCTTCAAATGCAAGATATTCCTTCTGCAGTTAATGCTTTACAATTTTATTCAAATGTTCAGCCAAGCATAAGGTATAAATAGATCATTTTTTCACTTTTGAATTTTTTGTGGTTGACTTGAATACAACTACCTCTGGTCCGATTTATAGGAATGAGAACCCACTTTCAAATGCAGTGTTGTCAACTATGTTCAAATGTATTAATTCGTAACTGTCTTTTATATCCTTAATTAAGGTACGAAGTCCATTAATGAGACATTGACTCATTTCCCAACAAAGTAGATGGTATTAACAATATAAGTCACCCATTGGTTGAAAAAATTATCCCTTTAGTTATGAGTAATGTAATTAAATATGACCATTAACCTTTACTGAAACCATTTACGGAAGTGGGTATTCAACTATTTTGTTGGTCTTGATGGATTGGGTATTTGGTTCTTGTATACTGGACCAAAGGTAGTATTTTGATAACATGATATTGGATGTCTTGTTTAGAGATTTGAAAAGCATTATTAATTCCCATTATTGCTAAGATATTACTATTCTTTTCATAGTTATCTTATTGTTTTATTGTAGGGGGAGAAATGTTTATGTCCAGTTTTCCTCACATCAAGAACTCACTACAATGGATCAAAATCAAGCACGGGAGGATGAGGTTGGTATTTTTTGTTTTTTTTTCTTTAAATGGAAAATATATGCCTCAACTTGTTTGTTGTGGCAAAAACTGAATATTTACCTGTCCTTTTTCATTGACCATTTGTATTCTTTATTTTTTATGCGATGTTTTGTCCCCTGTAATATATATGTATATTGTTCTCAGACTTTGTAATGCAATAAGTATAGTGTTGCTTTCTTTTGTTCTGTAGTTTTCTTTCTCTTTATCACGAACTTCTCTATTTATTCTCCTTTCTCTCTCTCTCTTCTCTTTCTCTATGCTGTTGGCAACTCTCTGGATGCACAGCCAAATCGAATTCTCTTAGTTACAGTTCATCACATGCTGTATCCTATAACAGCGGATGTGCTACATCAAGTGTTTTCTCCTCATGGATTTGTGGAAAAGATTGTAACCTTTCAGAAGTCAGCTGGTCAGATTCTCTCAGATTTCTTCCTCTCTCTTTCTTTTCGTATTAAAATTTTCTTTTTGTCTTGGGGGCCTTAATGGGTTGAATAGAGGGTATATTTGGTTCATGTAATAATTTATTTTGCATTATGTAAATATTTTTTGGTAGATAAATAGGAAATTGAGTTCCTTGATATTAATGATTTTTTTTTTTGGATTTATACGTGTCACAGTGTCTCATTTTTTCTTTTTTTCAACACAGTAAACATACATCCTGTTATTAGATATGACTATTGAGGAGCAAAGACCATCACTGCATTTTTTTATGGAAGAGGACTGTCTTCATATCATATTCAATTGGCTGATGTTTTGTGCATGTGTTTTATTACTTGTTTCATCCTGTGTTTAAAAACTGTGTAGGCTTTCAGGCTCTCATCCAGTATCAATCCCGTCAAAGTGCTGTTGCTGCCAGAAGTACACTACAGGTTATTTGCATTTACATGGAGCTTGTGGTATTACTTGGGTTGTTTTTTAATTTCCGATTTAACATTTTCTTTATTTGATGATTGTATTCTGACAATTTCTAGGGACGCAATATTTATGATGGTTGTTGTCAGCTGGACATTCAATTCTCAAAGTAGGTTAAATTTATCTCAGTAATTTCTTTCTATTCTGATTTTTTGGTTTAGAAGAGACTTGTGTTATGCTTCTATGCTGCTGATTAATTTTATATCCCCCATCTTTCTGCCTTTGCCTTGGTTGAATTTTGGTTGGATAATAATTTATGTTCATTGCAGCCTTGATGAACTACAAGTGAACTACAATAATGATCGTTCAAGGTGTGACTCAATTGGTTCTTCATTTTTAGTCTTTTTAACCATTGTCTCTTTTATAACATTGTTACTGAGTTTATTCCTCATGCTCCACAGGGACTTCACAAACCCAAATCTGCCTACTGAACAGAAAGGCCGATCTTCACAAGTATGTTGTTTATTACTTATGTATTTATAAATCAAATCTTCTTGTTGATCTTAGTCAAACCCTTTCTAATATTTTTTTCACTTCATCTTTCATCTTCTATGAAATAGCCTGGATATGGTGATGCAGGAGGCATGTATTCTGGAGCCAGGACAGGTGCTAAATATTTTAAGTTGCTTTGGTGGGTTTGCTTTGTTTTTATTATTTCAATTTTTGTATAACTAATATTTTTTCGTTTTCTTTTTACAGCTGGATTCTCACAGGTGGATGTTTTTCAAGTCAAGTTGATGTCTCTTTTGTGATTATTGAATGCGGTGGAATATAGAAGGAAGTTATCAACTTATCATCAATTTACGTATTGTGAAAAGTAGCATTATAAATGCCTAGTGGATTAGTGGTTGATTTCTCTTCACTATATAGATATTTTAAAATCTAAATGTGATAAATACTTGGTTTCATGATTACCCTATCAAAAGTGAGAATTTGAGTTTGCTGATCTTTAGCAAAGTAATTTCCGATGGGACTTTTAATTTTTCAGATGAAGTTTCTCTGAAAAATTTTGTTGGCCTTTCTACTTTGTGATCAGCTTGGAATTTTCTTCCTTTTTGTGATAAATGACAGTCATTATATTATGAGCCTATTGTTATCTACTTTTTCTTTATAAGTTGACTATTGATGTGCATCATTTGAATGATTTTTTCTTCCGATTTATTTTTAATGCATGTTTGGCATAGCTTAATTGTTTGGAAAAGAAATTAATTTTTATTTTAAGCTTTCTCAGTTGGTTTTGATTATAAGCCATTCTGGACATAAAATATGCAATATCAATAAGGCATGCTAATATGTTTTGAATTTTAGATGGCCAATGCTGCTGCAATTGCAGCTGCCTTTGGGGGAGGTTTGCCTCCTGGCATAACTGGAACAAATGAAAGGTGTACAGTTCTTGTTGCGAATCTCAGTCCTGATGTAAATACATTGCCTTGACCTCTCTTCCCTTTTTCCATAAAGTTCTCTACACTTTTTAAAATATATTTGGCTTGGAATTTGTTTTTATTCAGAGAATAGACGAAGATAAACTGTTCAACTTGTTCTCCATTTATGGGAACATAGTCAGAATTAAACTTCTCCGAAATAAGCCTGACCATGCACTTATCCAGATGGGGGATGGTTTCCAAGCTGAATTGGCGGTACATTTTCTAAAGGTTTGTTTCTTGTACACCTTGCTGGTTATATATCTTTTAACTAGAACGTGTGATATCTTCACTAACGTGAAATGTTATTATTGTGCCTGTAGATAGTCATTGTATTTGTTGTTCATGCAAGAAGATATATGCTTACCAGTCTTCTCTTTTTGCAACTTACTCGGAAACAATTCAACCATATTCATTTTTTATTGTTGAAACAACTGATGCACAAGTGCTTATTCAGTAAGTGCTTAATTAAGCAGTTTACCGAAACACATCCTTAGTGGAGAGTGGAGATCATTACTATGCTAATATAAATTATGTTCAAACGTTTAGACACTATGCCCACGTGTTCTAAATGCATTGAGCATGATATGTACATGAAAAAACTATCTCTTAAGCACATTTTTTCCAACACATTTTTTTTCATGTTCAAACCTTGAAGTTTCCATCTGACATTAGACTGGTATCATCAGCTAGGGAGGATAAGCTCTTTCTGTTGACTTGAGTTCATAAACCTCTTTGTACATTGTCCCTTTTTGTTGACATAGTTAGCTTTGACATCTTGTTCCTGGTCTACCCTAATAATGAAGAAATTATGTCGTTTTTGCATTGGAGAAACTCTTTCTGTTTCTTTGTTTGTTGCCCCTCTTTCCTGGTGGTGGCAGCTGTTCCCTCTTGCTTGACAGGCATTGCTTCAAGCTGCAGCTCAGCAGTCAAAAACCAATTTAGTTTTACCTGAATATTAGTCATATTATTGATATTCTGTTAATAATGATAAATGTTCTTTTAAAGTTTATATTCTCTAAATTTATTTCATTTAAGCATTCACACCTAAAAGAGATATGGAATCCATCACCATATGCTGATATTTTCCCCACTAGCCCGTGAAAAATATTACCCAACTTATATTTTTATGTAATTTAATTTTAATATAGTAATGGTTTTATTTTCTTGATGCCTATGCGTGCTGTATCCAGCGATACTGAATTTGAAAGATGTATTTTGTAATGAGATGATATTTTTATTTCATTACTGTTTATTTTTAAGAGATTGTGGTAATATAAAACTTCTGCTCATTTTTGTTTGTTTATTCTTAGTCGACCGGTATTATTTGGCACGCAATGGTGATTTCTTCAATGATTAGTTTTGATCCATATTTTTGAGATGGTAGCATTGAATATGTTATTGATAGAGATTATGGTTGTAACTTGTAATATCTTTATAAGCTGATTTTTGTAATGCGAAATTTGAGTCAGTTGAACTGTATATTTTATTGATGGTCTTTGCTGCTCATGAGAAAGTAAAAAATGGGGAACTGTTTGGTTAAGACTAGATTTCTAGCCAATTGAATCGAGATTATATGCTGGTTCTAGTGCACATTACATTGAACTCATGACGGATCCTTTAGTTATCTACAAAGCATTTGTGTTTATTTGATATATCTATTCTCCATATATTTTTGTTGTTGCCTGCAATTTAATCATACATTTTTTCAGCTCTAGTTTTGAGCCGCTATCTAAAACCTTTTCAATTTGAAACACAGGGAGCCATGTTGTTTGGGAAGCGGTTGGAAGTCAACTATTCAAAGCATGCAAGCATATCCCAAGGTGCTGATGCACACGAGTATGTCAATTCAAATCTCAATCGATTCAACCGAAATGCTGCAAAGAATTATCGGTATTGCTGCTCACCAACAAAAATGATCCACTTGTCCACCCTCCCACAAGACATAGCCGAAGATGAGATTGTAAGCCTTTTGGAGGAGCATGGTAACATTGTCAACTGCAAAGTCTTTGAGATGAATGGTAAAAAACAGTCACTTGTTCAGTTTGAGACTGAAGAACAGGCTACTGAAGCCCTTGTGTGCAAACATGCAAGTCCACTTTCTGGATCGGTTGTCCGTATCTCCTTTTCCCAGTTGCAGAATATATGAGCAGGCTTCGCTAAGAACTGAAGGAAAACTGATTTATGGTTGCTACTTGCTAAGCATATTAGGTTCTGAATTTGGGAAGGATAATTTTTATGCTGATTATGTCACCTTCATTGTCATTGTAATGGTCTCTTTGCTTGCTAATTTACTGATAAAACCTGCACTACTTTTTCTCTTTGAATCATTTCTCTTCTCATTTGCCTCTAGATAAAACCTGCACTAGATTTTTAGGTTGCTAACATAAAGTAGTGGGGCAAGCATTATTATTGCAGATGGATGTAGTCTTGAAGAATAGAAAAGGGAGAGGAAAGTTAAGTTACTACCTTCTTCAGAGTTGAGGGATTCTCCTATGGTTTTGTTTTTATAATGATTGTTGTATATGTTCTGTAATTCAGGCTAAGTAGCCCTTTCTGTTGTATTCTCAACCCCTTTCAATTTTCTTGTCCAGCTAAGTGAAAAACTACATTTTTGTTTTTGCTTTATTTATTCCTATCTGTACTTCGTAGAACCTACATGGTTCTCTCTTTCTACTTCTCTTTCATCTCCTACCCTTTTCTTCCCTTTCCTTCCTCCTTGCATGTTCAAGGATTCACAACATTTTCATCCTTTAGATTCTCTTCTTATCTTCCTCATCCCTCTCCATTTCGAACTTCAATGAAAGAATGTAAAATTCGCATTAAGTAAATAAAAGGACCTCTTTTTTTATTTATGCAGTCTTTGCTAGATATGCATGGTGATTCTAATTTCTTTCATATTTACACATTTATGAGTTGTTCCTATTCTTCCCCAGGCTATGTATGTTTGGATTCCTGGTAGGGAGTGGGGTGGATGATAAGTTACCATTGTTTAGTTTATAAAAAATGTTTATCTTGGCCTAATTAAATTTGCGATTTAATGGTTAATCCTTGCATGAGTCTGGTAAAAATTTCAAGGAGTTCTCAGATTTATTATTTTGTATTGATCTAAGTATTTATCTAATTTAATCCGTACATTTAAAGAGAAAAATGTTCATGGATTGGCATATTCCAATTATAATCTATTATATATGTAAGTTTAATCCTTATATTTAAAAGAAATGAATGTCATCTAATAAAAAACTATCATATGAGTTTGTTTATTGTTATAATAATTACTTTTTAAGAACTGTTTGGCGACAAAGAAGTTGTAGATAAGACAAAATGACTATTTTGTGACAAATTAATTGTTTGATGTCCATACATTTCTTATCCTATTATTTATCTCCATTTTTTAATGTAATATATTTATTTCCGGAGGAAATGAGTTAAAAGATAATTAAGTAATTGATATCTTATTCTTTCTTTTCATCCTTATTTTTATTATAACTATTATTATTATTATTATTGTTTTTTCTAGTTGACTTGCTCGTCAGTTGACTCAGATGACAAGTTCTAACTTCGTGTGTCTCTTCACGATCCATCCTATCTCTTGCTGCTCTTGAACGTAGCTCTATTGAAACATAGGAGACCCTACCTGTTGATTGCACTCCGACGATCAAGTTAGTATAGGGCTTATAAGAATTTAAGTAGTAAGTTTCAGTCTTAGAAACAACGTATCTTTACCTGGGGTCTCAAGTCCCTTTTATAGCTTACCTCTTGTAACAACTTTCCATCACGAGAATCTAATCTCAACTGAAAGCATACTCAATAGGAAAATATTATGTTCAGGGGCACACTCTCTCAGTCCACCACACGGAATGGGCCAATCCATTTGGGAGAAAGCTTACTCTTCAGCTAGTAAGGATGAGCCTTTCGCATTACTAAGTCGGGAACTCAGAATTGCCGAGGTCTCAGCTTGGACTTCTGCTTCAACTCCACCCTTCTCTTCAAAGCTTTAGCTTTGATACATGCTTGTTCTCGCACCTCGTCGAGTAGGTCTAGGTTAACCTTCCCCCCTTCGTTAGATTCTTCTATCACGAAGTTTTGGAATGAGCTTTCCTGGATCTGTACGAGTATCATGGCGTCCGACCCATATACCAAACTGAAGGGTGTTTCCTTTGTGGTGGACTGAAGAGTGGTGTGGTAGGCCCACAAAAATCGAGGCACCTCGGTTGACCAGGTCCCCTTAGCTTTCTCCAACCTCCTCTTCAAACCTCTGAGCAAGACTATATTGGCAGACTCAACCTGGTCATTCATCTGAGGATGCCCCACAGAGGCAAACACCTGTCTGATCCTGAGCTCCGTGCACAACTTGTATAATTGCTGGCTTGCAAACTAGGTACCATTATTGGACACCAAGTGCCTTGGGATCCCAAAACGACATCAATGTTTCTCTACACAAAGTGTTGAACCTTGTGGGCGGTTATCTGCGCAACTAGTTCAGCTTCTAACCACTTGGTGAAGTACTCAATAGCCACCACGAGATACTTCATCTGACTAATTGCCAAAGGGAAAGGACCCAAGAGGTCTATTCCCCAAGTATGGAAAGGCCAGGGGCTATGTATTGATCGCAACTCCTCGGGGGGTGCGTGATGCCAATCAACATGCTTCTGACACTGCTCGCATCGCTGTGCATGTCGCATGCAATCCTCCCTCATAGTTGGCCAATAATACCCAGCTCGAACGACCTTCAAGGAGAGAGCTTTCCCTCCGACATGGCTTCCACAAATGCCTTCATGGAGCTCTGCCTTGATACGGGTACATTGATCCCCACTTACACATGTGAGGATAGGATGAGTGTAGCCATGACGAAACAAGTTTTCGTCCACCAGGGTATACCCTCCTGGGTTCCTCTTAATTGCCTTTGCCTCTATGGGATCTACCGGGAGCCTACCATCAGCAAGGTAGCACTGATATGGCGTCATCTAGGTCTTCACTACGTTGACCTGTAAGACCTCTAACAACTTTCCCCCAACAAGCCATAAGTGCATATCTTGGGCACCTTCAACGTTTTTTGTGTCAATGATCAGTGCCTCCTTTCTTTTATCGAGCTGACCTCTAAGGTTTCTGTTGTTGAGTTCAATAGTGCCAAAGTTCAAGAGGGGGGTGAGTGGTGAATTGAGCTTTTAAAACTTTCACGCAGATTCATAATTTAGAATAGTACACAGAAAATAAATCGATTTATTTAGCAATGAACAAATTTATTTTTATACTGTTTGTGTACTTTAAGGCATTTATCTCAGGTGAAAGACTTTTGATTTTAGAATTGAGTTAGATGATATGCAGGCAAAGATTAAATTGATTTTCACAGAATTAACATAGAGAGCTACAATAGTTGAGCACAACCTTTGAATGCAATGTTAATGCATGTTTTTAAAACCACTTAACAAATTGTATTAATCTTTCACGGAACATGAATTTCACTGATGTTTCAACACATAGAGACTTATGCAGAAGTTCTTTAGGGAGTTTTCCAGAAAATCAAGAACAGTATACACGTGCCCAGAAAGAACAGATTCAATTACAATTGAATAGATTTATTTCTTGACAGTTTAGATTATTCAGCAGTTATTGAGTGCAGGGATTAAGAGAGAATGAACACAAAGCAATTATACTGGTTCACTCCAATGAGCTACATCCAGTCTTCACCTAATCCAAGGTGAAATCCACTAAACCACAATTCAAAACAATTACAAAAACCATTGTTCTTGAACCCTACAAGAACATGGCAAACTTTGCTGAAAAACATTATTCCAGCACACACCACTCTTCAAGAAACCCTATCAAGAAGAGTTTACAACCACACTTTACAAGGAATTGAAGAAAGAAACGAATACACCTGATAGAGAATGCAGAAATCTGCCTTAAACCAGTAGAACAGATTGCTC
>Ga0123342_1002937_pt1 | contig 27957 bp, 17 predicted proteins | sample Turbeawhitnodule_FD_89960 | JGI IMG/M metagenome (GOLD analysis project Ga0123342, IMG submission 89960) | Root nodule microbial communities of legume samples collected from Mexico - Turtle bean Mexico white nodule | ecosystem: Host-associated > Plants > Roots > Nodule | place: Mexico: Nepantla... | reverse complement strand
CCATTGGGCTCGCTCGGCTCGATATCGGCCTTGGTCCGCTCGGCTCGACATTGGCTCGGTCCTGTTCGGTTCGACATCGACTCGAGCCTGCTTGGCTCAACATCGGCCTGGGCCTGCTAGGCTCAACGTCGGCCTAGGCCCGCTTGGCACACCATCGGCCAGGACCACTCGGCTTGACATAGGCCCGTTCTCGCTCGGTTTGCCATCAACCTGGGCCTACTAGGCTCGACATCAGCCAAGGCCCCTCTCAACTTGATATTGGCTCGGGTTCGCTCGGTTGGCCATTGGGCTCGCTCGGCTCGACATTGGCTCGGTCCTGTTCGGTTCGACATCGACTCGAGCCTGCTTGGCTCAACATCGGCTTGGGCCTGCTCGGCTCGACATCAGCTAGGGCAACTCGGCTCAACGTCGGCCTAGGCCCGCTTGGCACACCATCGGCCAGGACCCACTTGGCTTGACATAGGCCCGTTCTCACTCGGTTTGCCATCAACCTGGGCCCGCCAGGCTCGACATCAGCCAAGGCCCCTCTCAACTTGATATTGGCTCAGGTTCGCTCGGTTGGCCATTGGGCTCGCTCGGCTCGATATCGGCCTTGGTCCGCTCAGCTCGACATTGGCTCGGTCCTGTTCGGTTCGACATCGACTCGAGCCTGCTTGGCTCAACATCGGCCTGGGCCCGCTCGGCTCGACATCAGCCCTTGCCCGATCGTCGCGATATCGAACTGGGTTACTTGACTCGATATCAGACCCGGAAGACTCAGCTCGACATGGGCCTGAAACGGCTCAACTCTACATTGACTCGAGCCAACTCGGATCGATATCCCTGAGCCCTCTCGGTTCGATATTTGTCCTGGGCCCGCTTGGCTCTTCATCGGCTCAGGAACACTCAACTCCACATCGACTCGAGCTGATGTCGACCCACACCAACTCAACCCAACCCACTCGATTTGACATCGTCCTGAGGCAACTCATATCGACATAGGCCTGGTCTGAATCGACTTGCATCGGCTCAGACCGACTTGGGCTTTAGCCCACTCAACTCGAATTGGCCCAAGGTTGATTTGGCTCAACTTTGGGCCGAAACGACTTGGCTTGACTTTGGCCAATACTCACTCGATTCAACTTGGGCCGACTTCGCTCAACCTGGATCAGGTCAAGTCAAAATCCAACCCAAAATGCAATTTGGATAATCCAAAAATGTATCAAATCTATATCTAATTAAATGGATTGGATTTAAAATTCAAAAATATGGTTTTGGTTTTTGAGATAAATCCATGTAAATGGATTAAAACTAATATGGATTTAAATAATTATGGATTGGATTTTGTAATTTGGATTATTTTTCCACCCTTACTTTCTATTATTAATTCCTTGCTAGGATCCTAGAGACTTTGATTACTAAGATTAAAAGATTATTTTCAAAAGCTTGTTAAAATCTGATAAGCTAAAATAAATTAAACCAAGCATGACATATAGAGAGAGAGAACCCACCGAACTCGGGCTTACACAATTAGACAAAAAAGTAGGAGTTGATCCTACGTAGCTGACAATAACAAGGACACAAATTATATCTTGCTATGCACACTCATGCAGGCTGCCAGACAAGTGGCTCTGCAGTTACAGCAACACGGGTTACAACAGCTTCCAATTGTCCTCCTTAACTAAGCTCAAAGATCAAGCAAATGGAGGATATTCTAAAATACTTACAACACGAAAGCAGGCGCAGAATTATTTGCATATTCAGATGAAAGTTTTGACAAATCACCTTAATATCAAAAAGCTCTACCCAGGGGGCTTCGCCAACCTTGAAGTAACACTTCCAGAACTGGAGGCAGTCATCAAATTTCCATTAGCAGACATGTAGAAATAGTTGTAGTTGATTCTGGTCACCAAATCAGCCAGATGAGGGAAGTGCCCGACATTTAATTTGAATGACAAAACCTGAAAAATCCAGGGTACGAGTTATATTATAAGTACTAAACAACATCATTCACCTTTTCTTTTCCGGAAGAAGGGGGAGAAGAAAGGAAAGGTAAAGGTACGACCAGATTCTTCTGGTAGTGATCAAATCTCAGCATTCCAAGCGGCCTTAAATGCAAATAAAATTTACTTGCACAATGCGATAGGTAAATGAGTAAAATCCTACCAAACAAATATTGAGATAATCATTCCTCAGCATTATATGATACCATCGTGTTCCATTTTAATTCGTAATGATGTACCTTTTATTTTTCTATATTTAAAAATCTATGGAATAATCACTTTCCATAACAAAGCATATCATTATTTTGTAATAAAATATGACTAATAGCATAAACATTAATCATTCCTCACCTCATAACTAATAATCACTTTCCAGAATGTATTTTTTGCATTTAGGATTTTTTTTATATTTTTTTAATTCCAGATTTTCAAATCCATAATAGAAGGTAATTTTGGAAAATTTGAAAGATGATAGGGTGCAGGAAGAACTTGCTATCGACTTATCTAACTTGGGCTTCTATAGGCCCAAATTATTTTCCCTTGACTTGAAGACATCGTTATCGTCAATATAAGATAAATCTTCCTAACTGCCTGTTACAGAGCATATCATAGATTATAATATTATTGCCACTCTGTGACACTCAATACCAATTCATGTGATTGAGCATTTTGTTATGAAGCACCGATACAATTTACTTCTTGTATTTCTTGTATCTGATATCAATACTCTAAAATATTTCAATAATACGTATCCATAAAGTATTCAAACCTACAAAGTACAGATAATCTTATTTGTATCACGTATCTGATACCATAGTTTTGAATACTTCACCAATTTGATGAAGTGTAAAATCTTTTAAAGCATTTATATCCAATAAAACTAAAGAAACATACAACAAGTATGTGTGATATAGAGACATACTGTCTCTTTGTAAACCAAAGAGAAATTGTTCTCATTTTGAATTGTTTTTAAGAAGTAATGAGATTGATAGTATTATTTCAATCTGTTTTAATAGAAAGTAATCTATGATGACAATGATTTATAGTTTTTTACTTCGACAATGTCTAAAAAATATGAATTCAATTAGGATTTGCACAATTGCAATTGAATATTTATTATGTTTTATGAAGTTTTATATGTTTCTTTAAATATATATCTTGCATGTATTATTATCTTGTATAGGATAGGTAGCATATCCGATAAGCATATCATAGGTCTGTAAATTTCTTCACTGCCTAAGTTCTCTTTATTATTTACATAAACACCAGATGAGTAAAATAATGCTGCGTATATATTTTAGTGATAGTATAAAGAACGAATTATTTTCAAGACCAAATAGAACAGGCAGTCACACACTAGCGGCAGAGTTAAAATAAGTTCTTTAGAAGAATACCCGAAGTAAGAAAGCAATGCAATCATCAAATTGTTTCTCTATCCGGTCCACTTCCATCTCACACCTTGCTTTGATGGCAGAAACAGCTCCACCACTACTTAATGTCTGCTGTATGTTATAAAAGTCTAAAGCTATGCCAAGGATGCTGTTGATGCGGCTGGCAATAAGAGCCCCCTGAATGCAATAAAGAATGCTAAGACTATTGAAGCTTGCTCCATAAAAATTTCTAAATACACTAGTCAAAACATAATGAAAGGAGAACACAAACGCCCAAATTAAGAGATATGATAAATCACCAGCTTATCAGGAACCACAAAGCATTGCCGTTGAATTGATAACATGTAAGCCTCATGGACTTCAATGACTTCATCCAGAGATTTTGCTACAGTCATACCTTCACATAGTTCACGCCATGCACTGTGATATACCTGCATAGAAATTGTGGTGACAGATAAAAATGCTCAGGTTCCCTTCACAAGATGCAGAACCATGCAAGCAAGAGTGTATACTGGATGAGAACATTACATTGTGTTATTATCACAAAAGGAATTAGAAACACTAAAAGCAATTACAACTAGTCATTTTAGGATCTGTTTGCTTTAATGGATGTACTGTTCACAGACAAAGAAGTGAGGGAATATCAACTATTTGGATCCATGATCTTGTGGGGAAGAGAATGAAAGGATATACAAATATACTCCCCCTCAAAATGAAGAGAATTAAAGGAAAAGTCACGTCAACATGTATCATTTCCGAATTTACCCTTATTTATTTTACTGTTATAATATTTTTAATTTTCCATTACTGCAAGGTTTTTTAATATTAAAAATTAATATTTTTTATTTATTTATATAAGATGTGATTTGTTTTCTAATTTTATAATATATGTTTAACATTTTAAGAAATTATTTGAATTTTTGTTTTTATTTAATTTGTTGTTGTGTTTATATTATAAATTTTTGTGTATAATTATTATGTTTATTAGTTATAATTAATTTAATTATAATTTTTTACGAAATTCTTTTCTATTGTTAATTACCTTTTTTTGTAGTATTTTTTATTTTTCATTATTACAGAGTTTTTAATATTAAAAAATAATATTTTTATTTATTTATATAGTACCTAATTCATTTTCTGATTTATTTTCGAATTTTATAATACATGTTTAATATTTTAAGAAATGACGTGAAATCCCTGTTTTAATTTAATTTGTTGAATACATATTTTTTTAATTATAATTTGTAAATTATACCTATTTACATTTACATTTAATACATATTTATTTTTTCTAATTATAATTTTTAAATTTATGAATATTTTTTAAACAAAAAAAAAAACTCATTTCATTATTAAATTTTTTAATAGGCAAGGGTAAATTTGTAATGTAACATTTTATACCTTAAAAAAATTCAAAATTGTCTCAACCATCACATCACTCAAACTCCCATAAACTTTCCTCACATCAGCTCGGGCCCGCTCAACTCGACATCGACCCGGGAGCGCACGGCTCAACATCAACCCGAGACCGCTCGACTCGACATCGACCCAAGATCGCTCGGCTCGACATTAATTCAAGACCGCTTGGCTCCACATCGACTCGGGCCTGCTTGACTCAACATCAACCCGCCCCGGACAACTCGATATCGGCCTGGGCCCACTCGGCTCAAAATCGGCCCGGACCCGTTTAGCTCGTCATTGGCCTGGGACCGAACGACTACACATCAACTCGGGCCTGCTCAACTCGACATCGGCACGGGATCGCTCGGCTCGACATCGACTCAGGACCACACGACTCGACATCGACTCGAGACCGCTCGACTCAACATTGACCAGAGATCACTAGGCTCGACATCAACTCGGGACTGCTCGTCTCCACATGGGCTTGCTTGGCTCAACATCAACCCACCCGGACGGCTCGATATCGGCCCGAGCCCGTTTAGCACGACATTGGACTTGGCCCAGGCGACTACACATTAGGCCGGGCCTGGACGACTCGACATCGCCCTGGGCACGCTCGGCTTGACATCGGCTTGGGCCTGCTCGACTTGACATCGACCCAGTCCCACTCAACTCGACATGGGCCCGAGACTGCTCGGCTTGACATCAACCTGGGCCCGCTTGACTCGACATCGGCCCAGGCTTGCTCAGCTCAAAATTGGCCCGGGCATGCTCGACTCAATATCGACCTTGGCCCATTCGGTTGGACATCAGCCTGGTGTGGTCGTCTGGATATCGGCCTAGGCTTGCTCAACTCGATATCGAACCCGAAAGACTCAGCTCGACATGGGGCTGGACCGACTCGACTAGACATTGGCCTGGGCCAACTCAGCTCGATATCGACCCTGACCGACTCAGATCGACTCAATATCAGCCACTCAGCTCGACTTGGCCTAGGGTTGACTTGGCTCAACTTTGGCCCATAGCGACTCGATTCGACTTGGGTTGGACGACTCGGCTCGACGTGGACTTGAGCCGACTTTGCTCAACCTTAGCCCAGATTGTCTTGGCTCAACCTCGATCGTGGCAAGTCAAAATCCAACCTAAAATGCAATTTGGATAATCCAAAAATGTATCCAATCTATATCTAATCCATATCCAATTAAATGGATTGGATTTAAAATCCAAAAAATATGGATTTGAGATAAATTCATTTAAATGGATTAAAACTAATATGGATTTGGATAATTATGGATTGGATTTTGTAATTTGGATTTTTGCCTACCCTTAATCACGCCCCATGTATATACTACGTTTTGCCGGAAAATATTATCAGAGCAACTTTTTTAATAATTATCTTAATACAATGTGCTAACCCGATCCATCACATATTGGTGAAAAGCATCCACAAAATGAAGGAGTTTCTGCTCCACTAACAAATGATGCTTTCTGAAATTTGTAGCAGATCCCCTACCCTGCAGATGACGATTGAGGTTTCAAAAACCTTGCCGTAGATGTCTAGAATTTAACAAAATACATAACTAGATAGCTAAGTTTATTCCAAGAAAGATTTAGACGAGGGAGGACATGCTCCACTGAAGAGAAATGGGGAATAATTATAGAAGTACCTTCCACATACATCTCCGCACTTTATCCAATACAAATTTTGCCCGCTTGACCTTCAACAAGAAGGTCATCACCTACCATAAATATTTATTTAAATTAAAAGTAGTAAACATCAGTGCAAAAGACTAAACAGATAATCTAAATGATGAAAATAATAAAAAGGCCAAAAGGAAAAATGATAAAAAAATCTCAAAAGCAAACCAGAAACCTTGTTGTACTTCTTAATTGACTCTGTATTTGCAATAAGTTCAAGAGGCCAAGGGACCTGCAAATTCCAAATTTACAATATACCTTTTATTTTTTTGTAAGGAAGCTCATATTCTTAAATAGTTATGAATTCAGTTAGAAAGAAAAAAAAAAACTGACTAAGAAGGACCTTATACGTGAACTTGAGCATATCAAGGCCATTAATTCCAAAGCTATTGGCCTGACTTTGTCGAAGAGTGCTCAAAACAGCACTAGTTGTGCTAGCTTCCTCATCACTGTGAGCACGATTTTTGGTTATCGTCACTACCAATGAATCTGGAGCACTTAACAGCATACAATCAGAAGAATTTCTGATCGATTCCTGTAGTTGATAGGAATAGATAGATTATGAACAAAAAATATTATAAAAAGACATAAAAAGATTCCTAAATTTATCAAATAAGTCACTTATCAAGCATTTAAATGAAAACCCATTCCATAAGTTCAAAGCATAAATTAATGTAATAAATTAGAATTTAACCAATATCTAGTCTAACTTTAAGAATAAATTGCAGCGACGGACTCTATAGTGTAGAACCAAAAAAAAGTATACCAGAGGAAACAGCAGAGTAACAATTTAACAAAATAAAGTAAATTTACCTGCAATATTGTGTTTAATTCAAAATCATCATCCCATGCTTCACCCTTATCTAACTTATTGAAAATTACAGTCAAAAAGTGTTGCAGCAAATCACCTGCACAAGAAACAAATCAATACAGGAAACAGAGAAACCTAGGGTGACTCCATTCCTATCCTGCTTAAAGTGATAAAATACAAATTCGAGCACAATATGATAGCAATTTAAATACTAATCAAATACCTGAACCTAGCAAGTAAATAGCTCTCAATACTGCAAGCTCCTCCATCAATCTCCATTCATTCATTAACTTTAACAGTATATTCACTCCTATATAATCCACCTGTCCAATTAAAAATATAACAATTATATATTGTTATACTCTTAAATCTTGAATGATAGATAGATTTAATTTAATCCACCTGTTTCTGAATGTAGAAGGTTAGACAGTACTGCATAATAACTAGAGGAAGTGGAGTAGTTCTTAAGTCAACATTTTGCATCCATCGAAGAACTCTTGAAATAAGACTACTGTTTCTCTGGAAAGGTAAGAGCTCCGACACAGGAACATCATCCTGTTTTCAAATCAAATATCTGTTCAATATACCAAAGTACTGCATCCTAGATCTAAAGTTGCTCAGACTACCAAGTAGAAATACCTGAAATGAAGGTAAAATAGTGGGAAAAGGAAATAACATTTCTAAAAGCTTTCTGTCATCCTGTGAGCGAAGGTATTCAGATTCGTCAAAGTGAAAGCCAAATGTATAGTTTGTTCCTTCACTATCTGAACATCCAGGACTTTCTGCACCAAATATAGCTCTTCTTAAACTCTCATCATTTAATGAAGGCAGGCTGAACTTTTGAGATAAATTCAATGCTTTCAAGGCACTCCCATTCTTTCCGAGGTTTGCTTGACATACTGTAATAACTGGATTTTCCACGTATGACCTCCAGAGAAGCACTTCATCTTCAATAACATTAGCCCCTCTCAGCTCTAACGTGTCATTATTTATGTGTTCATATGTTAGCTTTAAGTCAGCTGATCTTTTTTGAAATAATGTATCAATCAAGAACTTATACCAAGTCTTCTCTGAATAAGGTGGAGCAATTAATTTTTCATTATTGTCATTATCTATTTTTTCCTCATTTACACAAGATGCATAGGAAGAAACAGTTACAATATCATACCAGTTCTCTTGCCAAAAGTACTTACAGACATGGTCACCGTGACCAATAAGTCCAACTAGTGATACAGAAAAAACTTCTGGCAAGGTTAGCCCAGCCATTCTCTGAGTAGGATATAAACCATAGTTAAAACATTTGGTACTTCCAACCTCATAATTACTTTCTTTGCTACAATTCACTGAGGAGTTAGGTACATAGCGCATAAGTTGCAAAGATTTTCCAGCAGAAACTATTGATTTAGCTAAATCGTTAATAAAAAGGGGACAAGCTGGACAGTCTCCAATGCTTGGTTCTTTTCCTTTAGTTGTACCAGACAAAGAAATGGAATCCCTCCTGTCCATTTCCTTGTCATTTGATGCTGGGACAGAATCATTGCCATAATCTGTGGAAGAAAAGTCTGAACCTAACTTGCTATGCTGTAGTATTCTTAATAAATAACTCTTCTCCCAGAACTCAGCCTCGTCAACTGAAACTTCTTTATTAGTGAAAAAGAACATCTGCAAAGGGAGATGGCATAATCAATGCAACATTTTAATCCATGTTTAGATTAACTTATTTTATATTTGGAAAAGCTTGCAATCAAAGTGAAAGGAGGACAGGAAGACATTCATTTGCAATTCTTGCACCAACGGAAAACTCATCGTATTAATTCTATAAAAGTTAAAGTTAAACAACATAACATGAGTTATTTCCATAACACTCTTTAGCACAACATAGGAAAGAACTTCTTTCTCCTAGAGGAATTGAGAATTTCAATAACCATTACCTCACCAAAAGGATCATCAAGAATTCCTTCAAAAAGCCAGGAATCAAGGCCCTCAATATACGGCAACAAGCTTCCAACGTACATATAAAGAACCATCTGGTTAGCTTCTTCCTGTGATTAGGATAGATTCTAAAGTTTATCATCCTGAACCAAAAGCAATGTTCAGAAAATACATATTGTACAGCACAAAAAATTAGTCACGACCTCACCACCTTGTACCAGACACATTTCATCAAGCTTCTTATGAAGGTAGTCAAGCACGTGAACAGTGAGTTCTGCTGCTGGTACAGACACACCAAACTCAAAGTATACAGCAGGAATGGCCTCATGCACTACTTGAAATAGAAATTCAGCCCCTGAGCAAAGACTGAATCCAGCAAAGGACCATCAGATACTATCACAAACTCACAATGACCAAAACAAACTACATTTCAAGAAGAACAATGTGAGACAATTACAAATGTAAAAACTGACTTTCCTAAAATCAAATTCTAGCAAGTCAAAACATAAAAACATAATCTTCTGTAAGTTTAAAATTTAAAGAAAGCAAAAACCTTGATAAAGAATTGGTCAATCCTAACAAGGTTGGAGTGGTTATTCCATCTGCATTACTCAATGATGTTTCCTCCTTCAAGGCAAGATTCCGTAACCGCTAAGGGAAACAAGCAAATCTGATTTAAAAATCAGAGCAGAGAAAATTCTAGAGAGAATAGCGTGTGCAAAGTTGGATCATATCCTATAAGAATTAGAAGGAAACCTTAAGGCACGCTGAAGCAGAGGACGCAAACGCGTTCAAAGTAGGGGGAGACTTTGGCACTGCAGATTCAACTTTATCGAGTGTAATCGCCACGAATTGGAGACACGTAGCTGCGTGGATAAACTGATTGAGAAGAGAGTGGAGACTTTTCTGTGAGAGATGACTAACGTAAACTCCGCTCTTTGCACGGAAACTTTTTGCACTTTTATCCCAAGAGAACAGGGGACCAGAAAACCCTTGCAGCATTCGTAGAACACCTCGAACCTTTCATCAATTTGACAATTAGATGCAGAAACACACAGTTGAATTGCCGCATTCATTAAATGACAATGCAAATTGAATTCAAGAATCCAGGATGAATAAAAGAGAGGGAGAGAGAGAAGCATACAAGTTCGAGTTCATTTGTTCTGGAGGAAGAGAGTGGTGGTGCAAAATGAAATTCGTTAGCCAAGGGAGCGTAGATTCTGTGGATTAAGCTTCGTGGAATTTGTGACTCTGCTCCCATTTTTATCTGCTGAATCAGTAGCAACACTCACGGGCACTCACTATGCTCCGATTGGTGGGCAGAGAGAAAAAGAAGAATTAAACAAGAAAATGAAAGAAAGACAGAAAGGAAAGTGAAGAGTGTTTCAAATGATAATGACGGACATGACTAATGCCTGGGAGAACACGGGGTATTAGTTGGGTTACGAATGGGCCAATCTACACCAGTCCATATGAATCTTTCCTATTCATAAAAACCGTAAATAAATAGTGTATTAACTATTCTTGGAAATATCTTTAATTAAATATTTTTTAAAGAAAATCTTATTTGAGAATTTAAAATTAAAGAGTTTTTCAAGAACTTTAGCACTTTAGCTTTAAATAGGTAAGAATAATTTTAAAATAAATTTATTGTTTTTAACTAATTTTTTTAAAGGATTTTAAATTGGTTAAAAAGATATTATCTTCGTCTTATTAGTAAATTACAGTTATATTTGTGATATTTTTTGAAATCATGCTTATACTTTTTATCATCATAACTCTAATATGTTATTTATATAAATTTTATTGTTTTTCTTTGTTGATGAGACTTTTCATAATTTAATAATGTATTAACTACTCTTGGAGATATCTTTGGTTTTAAATTCTCAAATTCGATTTATCTAAATTAATTATAATAATTAAACAAGATTTATTTTCATAAAAAAATACATAAAAAACTTTTAAAAGCAAAAAAGTAATGGTATGAGAAGTTATTCTTAAAATATTATATAATAAATTAAATTTACATGTGAATTACATGCGTGTGAATTAGTTCAACTAACCTAACCTTCTCCTTATATATATAATAGAAATTTTATTGTTTTTTTCTTTCTTGATGAAACTTTTCATAATTGAATAATGTATAACTTTGATTTTAAATTCTCAAATTCAATTTATCCAAATTACTTATAGTAATTAAATAAAGTTTATTTTCATAAAAAAAATACATTAAAAAAAAACTTTTAAAAGCAAAACAGTAATGGTCTGAGAAATTATTCCTAAAATATTATATAATAAATTAAATTTACATGTGAATTACATGTGTGCGAATTAGTTCAACTAAACTAACCTTGTCATTATTGTATATAATAGAAATTTTATTGTTTTTCTTTCTTGATGAAACTTTTTTCTTTCTTGATGAAACTTTTCATAATGTATTAACTATATGCGTACCTTCAACTAAACTAACATTGTCCTTATGTATATAATAGAAATTTGATTGTTTTTCTTTCTTGATGAGACTTTTCATAATTGAATAATGTATTAACTATTCTTGGAAATATCTTTGGTTTTAAATTCTCAAAATCAATTTATCCAAATTAATTATAGTAATTAAATAAAGTTTTGTTTTTATAAAAAAAAAAAACTTTTAAAAGCAAAACAGTAATGGTCTGAGAAGTTATTCCTAAAATATTATATAATAAATTAAATTTACATGTGAATTACATGAGTTGGAATTAGTTCAACTAAACTAACCTTGTCCTTATGTACATAATAGCAATTTCAAAGGAATATGAACTTCCCATTGGTTTTACCACACCAGCTTCATATTTTTTCAACATCATTGAGGACTCCTAGCTGCCAAATCCCTGCTATATATATATATATATATGATAGTTATCGTTCTAACTTTTAATCAAATCTTAGCTGTGACAGGCTTCAAATGTGCCTGATGATTCTCATAACGGTGGTGAGGGGTATGTTGCTGGAATTGGCCATGTAATTGAGGGCACCAGATTTCAAAGGAGATTGAGGACTGTTTATTTCTGTCATCGAGCATGCAGACTTACGAGAAGAAGTAACATGATTAGATTCCTCGCTGTCATATTTTTTCGAAGTGTCACTGTCAAATACAAAAACAACAAAGAGAATTATGCAATGAGGTAGCAGGAGCATATTGTCAAATTTAACATTTACAATATTGACAAATACCAAGAGCAAATAATGACGAAAACATACCCTATTAAATTATGAATTTTGTGCAAAAACCTTGCGCCGATGGAGGCTGGCACTACACTACGGTTATTATTTCTTGAACTGTGACCGGGACTATGTCTACTTGAATCATCCTACAAAGCAAAAACAGTTTGGGCAAGTTATAAGCAAATCATGTTTTAGATTGGAAAAGTTATCATATGATACGAGATATAATGATCCCAGTTTGGTCAATCTCTCTGACAGTTTTGTTTTATCATTCTTTTAAATAATTGAAAAATCCAACAGCATCTTATGTAAAGATTGGCTAGAACCACTGTGATTCTAGATCATAAAAAAATTCTTCTTCTATATAGACAGCTCAACCCCTATAAACTCAAACAAGAGGTTGTTTATAATTGATAATGATCAATCTCCTTGGACCTTGACATTGGTCCATTATTAAGGAGTTCAGATATAATTAACACTTACTCCTGATCCAGGGTCTCCTCTGGGACAGCTTTGCCCTTGTGAATGAAGTAGAGCATCTTGATCGTGCAAATTTTGTACAAAGGCATGAGTAAGAAGCAGTGCTGCCGATGGTCGATCTGCAGGATTCCTTCTGAAGCACTGCTGAAGGAAATCATGTCCCTCTGACGACAAATTTTCCGGTATTTTTGGAGATTTGTGCAGTACCTTGAACATGGCTTGCGGCTAGGGGACAGAAAATAACCAGGTCATTAAATTCTCCAATTAACCAAACACAAGAATACCAATGTCATGAATAGGAATATCAGGGATGTAAGGATATTCAAATGTTTTGCTTAGCCATATATTAACGTTGAAACAACGGAAACAGTATTCCAGGTCTAAGTGATTTTTACATGCCCAAAATATCTCTAGAAGAGTTAGACAATAATTCATATGCCTACAACTTTTACATCCTCGTATCACGAATTTCTCCTCATCCATGGAAATATTTTAATGGGAAATGTAGTTAAAATAGTTCACGTGAATGTTAGTTTCCAGAGAATGTATTTTGAAAACATAATTTTAAACTAAAAAGAACTCTCCTGCAAAAAAGGAAAAAAAATATCCATGCAGAATGTAGTGCATGGCATTAGTATTTCTTTTGCTGATAATGAAAATGTTTGTTTTACATAATTGCCCTGCCACTAGCATAGGTAGAGAGGGATTGTTGATCTTGGTAAATTAAACCAACAAATTAAAATGTGGAATCCTCTAAAATGGGTTCACATAAGGTGCTCACCCCTTCATATTCCCCCCAAGGAGGTTTTCCTGTCAGCATTTCGATGATAGTGCATCCTAAGCTCCAGATATCAATGGCCAATGCAACGTCAGGACTGGATTCTTTCTTTATGGCAGCCTTCATGAGCTTCAATCAACAAATTATAAAAAAAAGTGGCATGTCATTACTCATTACCCATCTAAATCTCCATAGATAATACAAATAATAAATTACCTCAGGAGCCATCCAGTATGGACTACCCTTCAATGAAAGTTCATATGATTTCTCTGTCAGCTGAAAGGAGCAGATTGTAAAAATTACTAGACCAGCAGAAAAGAAAACAAATAAAACAAAAATAAATATTACTGCCATCAAAGATAACTGATAAACTATTTGTGTCAAGTTAACACTTGTTTTGTAAATGAGAAAATAATCAGATAATACACACGAATAGTCTATACCTAAATAAAAGTAATAGAAGATCAGAATTCAAAACTCACAATTTTTGACACCCCGAAATCCGCAAGTTTAACCATGCCTGATGCATCAACCAACAAGTTTGCACCTTTGATATCCCTACAGAATCATAAATAGCAATAGCAATCAGGATTTTTAGGTAAAAAAACAGAAACAGAGGGTGGGAAGCTTATCTAAACTTATGAAATCAGCTTATGTAAACTTATGAAAACCCGCATAAATTTTTTTTATCTTAGATTAATTTTTTGGGGTTAATTTATTAAATTTTTAGCTTATTCCAGTAAGTTTCATCAAATGTATGGTATAACACCTCATGTGAGAAGAAGTTTACTAAATAAGTACTTGATTAAGTTGATTATCAGAATCCAACCCAAAAGGAAAAAATAAACTTTTACTAGATCAAGAACAAATTCCATAAGAACTTTTTTATTGTTTGAGATACGATTTTAGCTAGAAGAATAAACTAGTTCATCAGATGTTAGTATATAGTGCATATGAGATATAATATCTAGAGAAATAAAACGAGGTAAATTAGTTCTTTTCATCAAAGTTGTTACCTGTGAATAGTCTTTGTACTATGCAAATATGCCAAACCAGAGAGAATATGTCTTGTGAAGTTGCGAATGACAGATTCTGTCATAGCTCCACAATGTTCATGCATAAACCTATCAAGTGATCCAGGATGAACATACTCCATATATATGTATAGTCGATCTCCATCCTGAAAACCAAGATATTGCACAAATTTAATGTTATTGGTAACAACAAAGTTAAAAGTTAAAACAAGAACCATAATTAACTCACTAATTCACTTCCATAATACTGCACAATGTTGGGATGGTGTAATTGACGGAGAATTCTAATTTCCTGAAACATGAGACTATTCAGAACAACAGGCTCAACACCAGCCATTTGGCAAAGGTATACAAACAATTATAGAGTACTTAAGAAAAAACTTCAGTTCAATGGAAAAATAAATAACAACCAATGGAAGAGAAAATGTAAACAGTAATTCAAAATTCTTTACAAATTATATCAGCTTGGCTTCTGTTTTAGTTAGAAACGAATTTTAGTACTAAGGCACTTGTCTTTAAAACCTCTCCTATTTTGTACGTATAAACGTCTGTTTGCCTGAGAGTGACCTCTACTTAATCTTAGCCTAGTACTATTAAACAAATATAGTAACTTGTTCTAGTTATTAGAACAATGAAACCATGAACCTTAGACTATTTGTTCTAGTTACCAGAGCAATGAACTTGAAAACACACTACAGTAGCTGAACTGAACCTGTGACAGGATTGGAGAATGGACAGAAATTAAAGCTGGTGACAATATTTAGATCAAAATAATATTCTTGTGTTCCAAAAAATAAAAATTCCAAACTATTCCTGAACAATTATAATTTTGGCTCATGTGTTTCTTTCACGTTGGCATTTAACAGCTAATCAACAGTGACAATGGGCTAAATCCAACTGTTGTTTGGATGGCCGAGAAGCCGACAACATGTCGGCCTCTCGGCATAATTAACATAAATCACAAGAGATCCTAAAACGTTATTAGACAGTAAGATGTCAAATTATCTACAAAGCATTATTAAGGCGTGATTGACCCCCTTTTGGATCCTACGGGCGGGTCCATGACACCAAAGATCCAACCAGAAAGGATAAATAGGAGAGACATTCAAGAGACACAGATAATTTTTAACTCTCACACTTGCAAATCATATTCGGAGTAACTTCAGCGTTGGAGTATTTTTTGTAAGTATCTCCACCATTGGTAAAAGCAGAAAACTAGAAGCTGAATGAGAATAACTCATTCTTAGAGGAATCCGGACTTGTAATAACAGGTAGGAATCAAATTATGCTATCGGCTTGACCATGTTATTTTGTATGCATATCATTTTTACTATAGCCATAATATTGCTTTCTCTATCAGAGATATTGTTTTTAAACATAATAAAATTAAAACACGTGGGGGAAGAACCTGTTCAAGTTGCTTTATGCAGTCGGCAGATTTAGGATCATCGGGGAACATTTCCACCTCTTTCATTGCACACGAGGCTCCAGTCTCTCTGACACAAACAGGAAGTTAAAGTGTAAAGCAGATAACAGTCAGGCTTTAAAATACAGTCCACAGTCATGCAAAAATCAAGGTTTTTGGGATTTCTGTGACCGCAGTTGCAGCCACTTCCATTGCATTTATCAGCAATTTTCAATAATATTACAAATGAAACAATGACTGTGACGTGACAACAATATAAAACCTCCCATGAAGGCAACGAAAGTATAGATGAAGGACATACAAGTTGGTTGCGTGATAAACAGATCCATATGATCCCCGCCCTATAAGTTTTCCTTTCTGCCATTGACCTTTCATTGAAGGTGAATTTTCTACGGTGAGGTGCAAGATACTTGGTTGATGCTGGGGAGATGACTGTGCTGGCGGTGGTGACGCTCTAGGAGGAAGGGGCAGTGGATGTGCATCAACATGATTATTTTCAGGCAACACTCTTGAGCTATGTTTATGAAGCTGACTCTGACATCCCTCTGGATTGAGGAGGCTCCCTGGGCTGCGCAGAGGAGTCCGATCTGGACTCTGAGCAGTTTTAGCCGGTGACACTCTCAAAATGTCATTAAAATCTTGAGGAAAAATGATAGAAGGATCATAGAAATCTACATTGCTGGATCTACGTGGACTAGTGACAGGGCTGGAGAATATGCTATTGGGGGCACTCTTGGCCGAAAAATGCAATCTCAAGTTGGAAACATTTTCGGAGTCATTATCTTGAGAGTGTTCTGTGTGATCTTTACATGAACTAGTATTACCTGTCTCAACAAAACAAAAAACGAGAAGTGTAAAAACAAAAACATTGCAACATTTAATATTTAATCCCAGGTGACATTTAGAACCACAGTGTTTACAAAGTCCCGGTTCATCTTTACATAACACATAATAAAAAAACATGGACATATGTTGCTCCTAGATCGCTATGAGAATTTAAAATTTATTAGAAACTATATGAGACACACAAAATTGAACAACTATTTATAAACCTTTGTCGATAGTAGAAAAAATACTATATAAAAAGTGTATTAATAGATGAAATTATTATATAGTTCAAAATCAAATAGTTGGAATAAGTCAATAACTTTCATCAGAGATTGATTTCCTAGCAATTATTTTCCTCTTATCCATGAAGAGTGGAGAACTCACCTGCCAACACTCTTGCAGGTGGAATGTTCACTCTTAAATCGTGTTTGGCATTAGAAGCCCCCGGATCAAAAGAAGGTCTACCCAAATTGCTGGCACACCTTATACTTCTCACCGCTTCATGATCCACCGACCTTCTGAAACGTAAAAATCAATCGCAAACGATTCAGAATCCAACACAACACGTTTGACCGAGTGGAAGGAACAGCAGCGATGGTTTACCTGGGAAAAGCGAAGCCAGGATGTTCGAAAGGGGGAGATCCGAGGTGATGATGGTCGTATCGGCGGGTCAACGGGGAGTCTGGACGCGGAAGCGGTTGCGGAACCGCAGAGGAAGACCAATGATCGGAAGCGGACTTGAAGGAGGGAAGAGGAGAAGAGGGTAGAGAAGTGGTGGAATGCAGACCAGCGTCTTTGTCAGTGACGTATCGGAGTCTCCCCTGTCGAGTGAGCCTACGTTGTTTGATCGTAGGTGGAGGAGAAGAAGGGTTGTTAGAGTTAGCGGTGCTCATTGTTTGAGAAGAAGAGGAAGAAGAAGAAGAAGAAGGTCGTCATGTGAGAGTGGTGCTTTTGCGTTTAGCGTCTTGGGAAGTTGGTGTGCAAAAAAGCAAACCCAGAAGAAGCGCCCGTGGAAGGAAACACCTACGCTCCTTCTTTGCTTGCAACATTTTCCAATTCAAATTGGCTCTTCAGTTGAATGGCGAATATTTTGGTCAACACTTCTGACTTTGGATTAAATTAATGGTTTTATCTGTCAAACAAAATTAAGGAAATTGAAGAGAGCAACGCCACTGAGTCTTGTCTTGCCTCTTGACTTGGGCTTCCACCTCTAAACTAACTCAAACACCACACCCCCTTCAAAACTTATCTCCACTTGGTTCACGTTTTCTAATGTCAGATGCAAATATCAACCCTTTAAATGTTTTTTCTCTCACACCATATCAAATCACATTCATTTTTCTTTCTATTATTTAGCCCTTTTAATGTTGTATTATCCACGTGATTTAGTTGTATTTATGTTTTGATCATTTAAAGGTCACAAACATTAATTCAAATGAGTATATCTTTTATGAAACGTATTTGACAATACTTTTCAACTTGTTGAAAGTTTAGTTTGTTACAATAACTTTGATTCTCTCATCTGATTTTTATTTTTTTTTGGTCTTTTAGTCTTATAATTTTATTTATTTTAGTTTCTTAAACTATTTTCATTATATTAAAGCTAGTGAAATATAGGGGCAATAAAAGCATGTGTTTGCATTTTTATTAAGTTTAATTTGATATTTTATAACAATTGTTTATTTTATATTGAAATATATTAGTTTATTGCAAACTTTTTTAAATGTACATTTATTTATACTTAAAAAATGATCCGCCCTTTGTTTTATATGTCAATCTAATTCTATTTATTGGTGAAATCTTTTAATTGCTAACATTATTGTATTGCTTTACATCTTATTTGTTTTTCAATAAATATATTACTTTCTACAAAGTAAAAATAGAAAAAAAAAGTGTTTTATTTATTTTTTTATATAATACATTATAGTCAATTCAAAAGTAATTGTGGGTTATAGTTCGAATTCGATTATAAGTCTCTAATATTAGAAATTGTGTATATTATAAGTCGAGTCTAATTATAATCCTCTAAAATCAAAGTCTAAAACTGGGACTTATGGTATTATAAGTTGGATCTGATCCGTTTAGGAACATTTTTTGATAAAATAGAAGTCAACCTCAAAAAAATATCTTATCAAATATTGATCACATAATAGAGAAATCTCGTTAATACTTCTTTCACATAAGATGATTTTAATGTAAAGTTAAAACGTTATAAAAGTAAATTTGACAATTAATGGAAAAAAAATTTAAAAACATACGCATAAAAGAAAAAAACATAATCAGAAAAGAACAAAATTGAGACTCGACTGAATCATTGTAACTTTAACTAAACTGAAAAGCTTAAAATATTAATATATATATATATATATAATTTGTTATTTCATAAGTCATTACGCTTTAATGTAATGACTTTTAAATTATTAGTTTAGATTATTTATAGTTAAACTAAGTTAACTTTTGGTTACTTTATTTTGTTACGTCGATATGTAAACCATTAAATTTCATGAAAAATTGTTGTATATATAATTAGATGTGTATGCATTTAAAAAATGAGGGTCGAACGATGTTTACTACATAACCAACCAAATTTCCTCACTGAGTGACGTCTCTTGATTTTAAAAATATAAAGTCTCTTCATTTAAAAAATATAAAGGCCCTTATCAATTGATGGGTAAAAATTTCTTAGGTTAAAAAATTGAAATGCATCTTAGGTTGAAGTGTTAAGAGATATATGGATGACATCATAGTAAAAATCCACATAAACAAACCATCACACGGCATATTTAAAAGTACTATTTGATAACAACAAATAGCAATTAAAGTTGAGCGTAAAAATAAATAAATATATATATATAGTTAAAAACAAATTTATTTTTGGGATTTGTGATAACAAAAAAGAAAGGATTGTAAAGATTAATCTCGATAAATACTTTGTAATAATAAGAATTTAAAAAAACATAAAAGCCGTTCAAGAAATGACTAATGTGATTTTTTTTTAATTTATCCCCTTAAATATTCTAATAAAATTGTATAAATAACATTCAAGTAAATTCCTTACCATTAACATTAACAATTAGAGCATAGTAAGTATCTATGTAAAATTGCTTACAATTAGTTTGGTTGGTTGGTGGATTCTGTTAACTCCGTTCACAAAATTAATAAGCACAAATATGTTGGTTTATGTATATGTCAATAGTTAGGGTTAAAATTAGTCGATTTATAGATGAAAATAAAATAATAAACAGCATAAGTTATAATATTTTAAAAATAATTAAGATATGTTCTATGTTTTATTAATGAAATAAAAACCCATCACATCCATCTCCACGGATTCTGTTTTTCACATTATTGAATGTTGTGTAGAATGACTTGAATAGTTCAACACCAGAGTCTTCTAGGTGCCTTAGACTTGTTCCTAAGCACCACCAAAATGGGCTCAAACATTCTCTCCACAACATTATGTTTTATTTTCTCACTTTTCTTCCTCCCCTCTTTAATTATTTTTATGTCGGTTTTATTAAATAAGTACGAGCTTAGGTTTATTAATAAACTTTACAAAAATTTACTTGATAAAAAAAGAAAGTGAAAGACTTATTTATAGAATAAGATTTATTGAATAACTTTTTATAATAAATGTTAGTTTTGCTTTATAAAAGAATAGTTAATTCTTTATACCATCTAAAACTTCGTTCATATTTTGGTCCATGAAGTTAATATTTTATTACACAATTTCATTCAATTTATAACTTTTTTTCTAAAATAGAAATTAATATTAAAAAAATGGTTAGAATACAAAATTAATTTAGTTATTTGATAGGTTAAAAACTAGTATTTTTTAATATATATATATATATATATATATAATTTAGTTTATATTTGTTACGGGCTCCCCCGAAACCATAAACCAATCTCACCGAATTAATAATAATAATAATGTTACTATCCAAATCTAGTATATCTAAGTGGGTAAGGTAAATAATAGTTGTTGAAGCTAATCAAGGAGCTATTCAAAACCCTAACACTCAGATAAAAAATGGTCACATGAGAGTAAAATTTTAGAATTTAAAACATACATGATGATTCTTATGAAGTTGTAAATTATGTTTTATTATTGATAGAATGATAAACTAGTATGACAGTGAAATCATTTGTTGTCCATAATAAATAAAAACAACATTTAAAAAAAATAAAAATAAAGAGATGAAGTATTAAAGGCTAAATTAATTCCTCATCCTTTTTTTTTAACACGATGATATCATGTTAGAAGTGAATAAGTAACCACTGCCAATACATGTATAGTGTATATTTACACTTAAATGCACGCTGACATGTTTTATTTAATTATCCATTTTAGCTTGAGTCATTTTTAAGTACGAGCAATAAAATAAAAGTTGCAACAACATACAATTTGTATAAACACAAACACTACATGTGTATATGACATTGAAGTAATAGATTACCAATACCACAACAAGGCAAACATCTCTTTACAAGTTGTGAAATCCAACCATTGAAGCAAAATATTCTTTCAAGAAAATCCACGAAATACATTAACAAATTTTAGAAACTTCTCTCTCAATCACACCATTAACTTCATTAAAATTTTACTGTCCCAATAGAGCATGAATGTTGGGTTAATCACGTAACTACTTACACTAGTAGGTAACAACTAGGACTGTTGGCAGCAACAAATATAAAAGGTGATCCATTTGTACCTTTTTTTACTTTCTTTCAAAGTCAAACATTAACAATTTTAGATCATCCGACCATACGTAAAAAAATAGAACAGATAAAGGGAGTGAATTTTTCTACCAATGTTGTCTGGTCTCTAATATCATCCAGCACGAGGATCGAGCACCTGGCCGATAAAGAGTACTGTTCCAGTTAAATCTTCTTTGATGAGGAACAAGAAAGGGTGGTCAGCTACAAAGTCTATTTTAGACGAAAACCGAGCACTCCTCAACATTATAGTTGCAGCAGTAGCCGCTGCAGCTTCAGTACCTTCTTCGTTTACTTCAATAAAAGACTTGTGAAATATATCAGAAACACATAGGTTTTGACCCACAGGAGACTCCACCATTTCTGTCAAACCTCCAACAGTGAAAGGTAAAACCACTCCAAGTTCCTTCAGCACATCAGAGGCTTCAAACCCAAACGAAATTTTGAATCTTGGGATCCTGAAATCCCCTACTTCAATTTCTTGATTAGGAAGCTCGCGTTCCAAGAACCCAGATTCAGAAGCCAACTTCTCAGCCAAAGCTGGCAGCCCATCTTTTGCATCTGGAAGGAAAAAGTACATGCTGAATTGGCGTTTATCTTCGCCTTGCTTGTAGCGAAGACCAAGGACTTTAAACCCATCAAAAGGCCTAATGAACTGCTTCTTCTTGCTAGTCATGAAGGGAACCTTGACTGAATTGCCACCAAGAAGATGGAAATCATGGTCTTTTGTAAGTGAAGCATCAAACTTCTCATTCCACGCTCCTTTGAAGTACAGTGCATTTGCAAAGATGAGTCTGGTTGTACTGTCAACAGATCCAGCAGGAAGAAGTTCTTTTACAAGGCCATTTGTCTCCTTTTCGGCCCAAGAATTAACTTCACTGGCCACTTCAACAGCCTTAAAATGTAAAAAATATTATCAAATTTAACCAATTGTATGAATAGACAGTTGCTCTTTTTATCTCATGCACTTTAAAAAAAAGGATTTAAGTTTTTGCAAATCTTTTTCCCCCCACATATTTATGCTACCAAATCAATTAGAATTTATAATACAGATCAAATATGGTGTACCAGGCCGCAATGAGGACAGCTACAAAATCAGACCATCAAGTCGATAAGGCAACAATTCAAGTAGAAGTTGACACTCGTGTTGCTCTACAATCAATTTGGTGTTACTCTACAATCAATTTGATGAAGGATCAAGAGATTTGAGTTCTATCTAGTACTAAATTACGGAGCAAAAAACTAGAGGCTCATTAAGTTATTGTCGGAGATCCCATAAGTAATTTTTGGAAAACTAATTTACATAATATAAGTGGAGACCATCCTCATTTTATTTTCAAGTGTATAAGTGGATACAATCATCGTTTTACCAAGATAGGTTTTATAGGGTTGAGTTGTCTATCCTAGGTTTTATAGGATTTATAGGATTGAGTTAGGGATAAATTCAACTTTTTAATAGTTAATTTTAAATTGGCAATGACTACAGAAATGGCAATTGGATGTTTTCCATATTTTATGGGCAGTGGCAAGGTTGTATGAACAGAATAAGAAGCATTGAAATTTGTACTTAATAACATTTTAGTTTGAAGGTGGCATTGATCATAGTCTAATGTCAATGTTTAGATAACGTCTTGTTTGAGAGGAAAATTAGAATAAAATAAAATAAAATAAAATAAGTTTCTCTCCCAACATAAAACTAGCTATATGCATAAACTAATTTCTGCTTTTGACATACTTGAAATCATTTATCTTATCCAAAAATTGAAGCTAATTTCAGCTGGCACTTATTTCTACTTTCTTATTTTCTTCAAATAAAAGTGTTTGGGCTATTTTTTGAAGATTAATATGGGAAAACTTCTGCAAATTTGTTTTTATGCCCAAGATCTCGGAGGAACTTCTTCAATTTTGTTCTTATCATTTTTTAATCTCAAATGGTTATAGATAAGTTTATCCAAACTGACTCTTTATGGAAAACTTTATTCTGCTAAAATAAAATCATTTGATAATAGAAGGCTCTAGAAGATCCAAGTCATCAACCATTGGATGAAGGCACCCTAATGATCTTACTTTGATCACAGTTCTTCATTCTTTAGAACTGGAAAAAAAGTGTTTTCAGGTGTCTTACAAAAACCGTTTACAAATTATTGAATGCCTCCATAAAGGGTTAGCCTCTAAAGCAAAATTATGAAGGGGATGGAGGATTCGGTAGTGAAAAAGAGGGAAAGTTACCTTGGTCTGGAAATCAACTGAAGCCAAATTTGCCTTGTAATCAGAATTGACAAGATGTTTGAAGGAAGGGAGAAGAGAAAGGGTTTGCTCAACCCAGACGCCGTCGGCGAAGGAGAGACGAGGGCCGCCGGCGGGAGAGGCATCGGAGAGTACGACGGTGACGAGCTGAGAGGCGAAGGAGTTGAGATAGTCGGTGGACTTGGATCGGAGGAAGGAGAGAAGCTGATCGAGTGTGGGACCCTTGGAGCCAGCAGCGATGATGCTGAGAACAACGTGCAACGACAGCGGCGAATACACGAAGTTCTTGTCCCGAGCTTCCTTTGACAACAACAGCTTTGTCATGCTCAGGGCAACATCGGTTTGGTTGCTGATCGATTCACGCAGGTCCATTGTTTTTTCGACTCTCCGATGAACTGAAGCTCGCAGTGACGCTAATTTTAGAATCCCAATTTTTGGATATTTCAACACTTTGAACACTAAATTAACGAACCTCATTTGTTTTTATGTTTTCTATGTATCGTCAGTTCAGGGCAACGTGTCGTGCTCCCACTTTGACATTTTGCTCCGCTCTCCACCTGGCTACGCGTATGCTTAGGGATTAAGTTTGGAATGTAAAAGTTTTATATACCAGTGTTATTTTTTAAAATTTAAATTTAGAATTTTGTTTTGACAAGTAATTAAAGTTTTTTCCACCTTTAAGTGGTAGAGTGATAGCATCCTTAGATTAATCATTATATCTAAAAAAATTAGTGTTTTGTCATAATTTTGTAGTCTTTAGATAAATTAGAAGATGAAAGAATATATAAACTATCTTTCAAATGTAAAACTATATTTACCAGGTTTTCAAATTATGTTGAGGTCGATGATAAGGTTGGAGGATTTCTGTATAAGTTGAAAAAGATAATAATACATAAAAAAAGGGGTAATATTTGTACAAGAGAAAATGTTTAAGATTGTGAAGGGATTGAAAGGGGTGTGTGGAGAGGGAAGGGAAGGGGTGAGTAGAAAAAGGAATTTTATTACAAAAGAATAATAAGAGATTGTTTGTTGTTATTCTCACACATCATATAAAATATGAAAATATTTTTTTATTTTTTTTTTCACCTCCATATTTTGAATTACATAATCTAGAATGGTATTTTGTATTATATAATCAAAAAGTCTAGATTTGATAGTAAATTTCAAATTATATAATTTAAATACACATTTAGAAAAAAACTTATGCATTGCATAATCTGGAAGTTAATATCATATTAGAAAAGAGTTTCAAATTATGTAATTTGAAAACTAATCATGCGTCTGAAAAAATACTTCCGGATTATGTAATCCGGAAGCTAATTACGAATTTTGAAAAATGATTTCCAAATTACTTAATCTAAAATATCATAGGGACATTTTTGGAAATATAAAAATTTATGGAGGTAAGAGAAGAACATGTGGAAGTGCAAGAAGAAAGAGACAGAATTAAGGTGTGGAAAAATACTTGTACTTGTTGTCAATAATAAGATCAGGCCCATTGATGATATAATTCTGTGATTGCATAAGATTGGATGATAAAAAATGGCAGTTTCTTCTTGTACCCCTAAATTTTTCTTCCTGCACCACCACAATTTTATAAATCTCGAAACTGAACCTCATCTTTTATTTGAAATTGGAATTTGAGAGTATACTACGGATTCATCAATCCGGAAGTGGAACATATTGCTTTCTGGATGAGGGTGTGTTCTGAAAACAAAGTTTGCATAAATTGTTGATTTTTGGATTGTTGAATCTGGAAGTCTAATTTTTATTATGGATTGGTGGATCCAGAATAATTTTTTTCAATTATGGATTTTTGAATCCAAAATGCATACTTTTTAACAATGTCATTCATGTACTACCCGAAAACACCAATCCGAAAGGCTACCAGAAGCACCAATCCAAGAAATTACCGGACATGCCAATCCAAAATTTTACCGGAAGCACCAATTCAAAAATTTACCGAATTTCATAATTTGAAATGCAAAAAAATAAATGTACAGTTTTTTATATAGGAAAATTTTGTCTTTGCACGTGGGGGTGCAGGAAGAAAGGAAGAAAAAAATGAAGGAGTGCAGAAAGAAAATGCCATAAAAATTTGCCATGCACATCTATATTCTTTTTTCTACATTCCATATTTAAAAAAATACAAATTATATTTTGATATGTTTCATTGAATAATTTTTAATTTTGAAATATAAAATATAGAGACTTTTTAATTATAAATATAGTAGTTAAAATTTATGATATTTTGTATTTCGGGATTATACCCTCTATAATATAATATAATATAGATATATTAACAGTTCAAAATAAATTTTTTATTTTAGAATATATAATTGAGAATATAAATTTATATTTTGGATTCTAAAATTTGAAATGAATAATTTTAATATTTTTGAAAGTATGGGTGAAGAAAGAAATGATGGGGGTGGAGGAAGTGAGCTTGAGGGTTTCACAAACATGATAGTATGAGCTAATACAGTACATTGTTAGTTATTTGATGGTAGAGTCGTATAAGCTTATTTATCAAAGTGTGGAAAATGTAGTGGAGAGAAACATGATAGAGCTTTTTACTGATCAGTTACCTTTTAATAATATAAAAGACTTAAAGGTTAAAAGTTATACAGATGAAGAGAAAAAATTTAAAATAAAAAAAGTGATAAAATAGTTGTTTTTTATCTACTCTTTCAACATATTTTAAATTTTAAATTTATTTTATTTTTACTATTAATTTAGTAATTAAAAATATGGATATTAATAAATATTATCATCTGTATAATCTTAATATACATAAATAATATATAGGCCGAACTCACAAGGTTTTTTTTTTAATTCTTCTTTGTTTTGTATATTTATTTGTCTAGTAAATGTGATTGAATATTTTCATTATTTATTTCATCAACCATATTAATATATCTTTTAGGATTGTGTAGTGATCTTGGTTTTTTTTTATTGTACTTTAATATATTCTTTTATAACTTTTGAAAAAGTTGTGTTCATTTAAACAACTTTTTTTACAGAAGTCATCTCAGACGTGATTTTTTTTTTTTTTAATTTTCCATCTAGCCTATGTATATTACAAACCTTTATCACAAACCTTAATGTCACGGGAAAGAGCTTTCGTCACCTAAAAGTACATCACAATTTTAATCCATGTCTATTAATTTACTTGTAGAAGGCACAATCATACTAAACTTCAAAATAATTTTTCTTTTATTAGAACCTACCTCCACAAAAATATTTAAATACAAATTACAATAGTCTTCACCCATTCTATCACTGTCTAAATAAATAATACAAAGTAAATATAAACTCACGTTTTTACTATAAATAAGACATCCTTGTGAATTTTAAAAAATTAAAGAATCAGAAGTCATCATATATAGGATGACTTCTGTAAAAAAGAACTTTATACAAACAAAAATTAAAACTCGTAAATAAAGCATTATTTCTTCAAAAATTAAAGCTGTGTATTGATACATGATAACTTACTCGTATGGATCAAAATCTACCTATTTTAGTAATATCTTTATAAAATTGTACCAATTTCGACCTTTATAAAAAATATATCCACAGTAATGAGTTTTAAAAGTACATTCCGTATTGATGTACCCTTACACCATTCCAATCATGAAGGTACAATATATTTGGTAGAGCTTTTGATTTGGTGTTTATTCTAGTGATAGGAGATATTTGATTTGCATATTATCGGTAAAACAAAATTGTATCGGTAGGCACCGGACGAACCGGGCCGACCGACCGAAGCCACAATAAATGTGAGGCATGTACGACAACTAAAAGTGGTTAAGATACACCTCCGAAGAATAAGGTGCGCGTTTAAAGAAGATATGCTCCCCGGGCATTTCGGAGCACGATTGACACTACAAACAGACGCTTTTAACTCCAAGATCCGACCGGAGCAGAGGAGGCCGAATCCCCAGGTTTAACAGTTATACCCCCTTAACTGTGCCGAGGGGACGAGCCCTAGATGAAGCACTACAAACAGACTTAATCCCGATATTG
>Ga0123342_1002936_pt1 | contig 27963 bp, 18 predicted proteins | sample Turbeawhitnodule_FD_89960 | JGI IMG/M metagenome (GOLD analysis project Ga0123342, IMG submission 89960) | Root nodule microbial communities of legume samples collected from Mexico - Turtle bean Mexico white nodule | ecosystem: Host-associated > Plants > Roots > Nodule | place: Mexico: Nepantla... | reverse complement strand
TTAGTTTCTATTATTTTCTATTATTGTTAAATAGTTTCTAAATTGGTATCTAATTAGCAACCAAGGTTTTAGAGACTAAATTTAGAAACTAAATAATTGGTATCTAAAACCTTAGTTGCTAATCAGATACCAATTTAGAAACTATTTAACAATAATAGAAAATAATATAAACTAATTTAGAAACTAATTTTTTTAGTTTCTAAAATGGTCTCTATTTTAGTTTCTATTGTAACTAATTATTTTGGTCTTAAAAAATTGGTCTCTATTTCGTGATTTTCTTGTAGTGTACTTTTTCTTCTTCCAAAGATGTCTCTACATAGAAAAATAATTATTGTAGTAATGATAATGTAATTTTTTTATGATACATTAATAATATTAATTTTCTACAAACATTCTCAACATTACTAAGAAAATTTGAAATCCTAACTAGATTGATATCTCAAATACCATAAAAAAAGAAGAAGATATAAAAGTACGGGATGAAAAAACAAAAGAGCAACTATCTAAAGCTTAAATTCAATAAAATTGTATTTATTCAAATAAAGATTAATCCTAACAGGAGGATGTAACTCATCATACTAGAGGAAGTCTAATATATTGTCAACATTAGATTAGTCATACATGATTCTTATCTCTGCTTTTTTTTTTATCTAAATATGAAAAACTTTAACAATATATTATAACTCCACACATTTAATCTAACAATCTTTAATGTACTAAGGAACAAAAACATATAGGTTATGGAGATTTGACACAAACTCAACACACAATAGTTGTCAACAACACATTCAACATAGTATCCCAATATAAATAGAAAAGTTACTAGTATATTAATTTTTCTTCTTCCAAAAGATATTTCTACCAACATCAACATTGTCCTTGTTTCAACTCCCTACTAACATAAGCCAATCTACCTGTTTAATTCTTTCAAATTTTTTGAACTTAGTCAACTAAATATAGTATATAATTAGAAAGATATCATCCCTACCCATCTCATACTTGATCAATCTTTAATTTGAGAAAGTCTCAAATGAAGTTAGAAATCTCTTTTAAAGCTTGTATTTAATTTTAGCCTCAAGGGTACCTATGAATATACAATAATAATACCTTAACAGTTACAAAGTTGATTGAAAATTTATATATATATTACAGCAGAAAAAAAATCAATAATTCATCTTATTTTTACTATTCTTCTAATTCTACTTTTATTAAATATGATTAAATTAATTAATTGTAATACACATAATAGGATGACACATATAATCATATATTTAATAGGAACATATCAAGAAAATAAATAGTTACATTTATTGAAATTGTAAAGTGTTTATATTAAAGACCAACTTTTTTTTTCAAAGCATGGCTTATAAAAGTGACTTATAAAAGTGCATCAGGGAGTATTTCATATTGCTTACGAGATTAAAAAAAGTACTACAGTACATGTAATCTCGATAAAAAATATTTACAATTCTTCATACACTACATTCTTGAATAGAACATGTTCGCGTAATCGTAATAGTTGATAACAAAAAAGTTTAAAAGATTCTAATAGGAAAAAAAGAGAGTAAAATATACTCATTCAATGTTAAAATTATTTATCATGTTAAACAATAAACATGCATAATTCTTCTTACACAATATAATTGGTTAGAATGAAAAGAAAGGGAAGAGGGAGCAACCACTTATGTCTTTCAATTTCATTCCTTCTATTTTCCATCAGTTGAAACAACCATGGAGAGGACCAAATAAGAATCACCTAGAAACAAACGGCCGGCAGCTTAATATCGTACCACTGCTGTCAGCCACCGTACATTTTTCAGACACATCGAGTAATCATTATCAACGTCTTTTCTTTTTCCCATTTTCCTCCTCGCCAAAGAAACGAGGAAAATGGAGAAAGAACTGCAATCTAATTCACATATAAGTCAACTTCATAGATTTCCTATAACATTGGAAAAACTGATCAGATAACCACAAACACTCCCCAAGTAGTCCACGACAAGGCCACAAGTTCGTAACTTGTTTTCAACCCAAGTCAAATGAAAAATCAATGTAAAAGCACATATGTAATACAAGACTTTGTATGTCTATATCAACGAGATAGTTAGATTTTGCCTTAAATGCACGACAGACTAAATCCATAGACGACCAAACGAAAAACATTGTCTTTCAGTGACCAAGTGGGAGTGAAATTATATATAATATAGACATCACTACAGTCGTGTATAGTTTGTGTCAGGCCTTGGACAAAATGAAAGATTAATATAAATTTCATACATGATCATACTCGTTTTGTATCAGAAGAAAGAAGACCCATCTGCTCTGTAAGGTGATCCATACGTTGAGTTTTGTTCCATCCATTTTCCGTTGGCTGGACCTCATTCCCGTTGGATACATCGGCAATACTGGTCTCGATATCCTCTGGAACTGGTGTTTGCAAAATTTCATCCCAAATAGAAGGATTTCCTAACAAATCATCAATGTTATCAGGTGAAATGACTTCAAAATCAATGGGAAATGACCCAGCAGCGCCCAATGAAGGATCCATATATCCCTCATCCGTCTCAGTTGCCATATAATTTTCTTCGGGAATATCAAGAATATTTCCTGTCACCATCTGTGTTATTGGAGGAAGATCAGGGATCACCACATCTGCTCGAGAAACAGGGATAGAAGGCGCAACATATCCTCCATCCATTGTAACATTTTCAGAAGCTACTGCTTGTGGTACAGATGAAATTTCAGGTTTAACAGTTGGGCGGACATGCCCTTGGGTCCCAGTAGCAGCTGGAACGTGTGAAGACTGCACCGAAGCTGGAGATACCTCCTTAAGAGTAACTCCAGAAGTCCAGCCTGAAGAGCCACTACTGTCCATTCCACTGGAAGATGATGAAGCATCACCAATCATGTAGTCATCGGGGTTTTTATTAAAAGATTCTACATGAGAAGTATCCCATTTCATGATTTGCTTGAGAATGGCTTTTGCAGCTTCATTCACCAGAGGTTGATATTTAACAATTCGTCCATCTGGATTAGCAGCACACTCTGTTTCTGCATTACCTTCCCGCTTAAGCCTACGCTTTTTGTTGACTTCAGTTATGCGCTTATTGCTCTCATTTTGTTGTTGTACAAACTGAGCAAAGAATCCAGGGCTCTGGACAGCTTTTGCAAGGAATGACATCATTTGCTGCTGTCTTTGCTCCATTCCCTGAAGACGCTGAACCATTGTTTGCAACTGGTTATCAGTGGTCTGTTGCTGCTGCCTCAATCTCACAAGCTCTTGCATGAGCACATTCTTATCTCTTTGAAGCCTCTCAACCTCTTCCTCAAGCCCAAACTTTCCCACTTCAACACATGCCCCTACTGATGAACTCTGTCCATGGGGTTGCTGAGCCTGTTGATGATTTTGACCATGGGCAGGTTTTCGTCGTGTTATATTCCTAAGCAAGTGCTTTTGACCCCTCAAAAAACCCTCATTTGCAAATTCCCAACGATCTGGATCGACCTTCCTGAAACCCTGCATAATGATAATGAATTGATTGTTAGTGAGGGAAAAAGACAGGACAGACGTTGACACACTCAGAAACAGCACAGAACTTGATTGTTATATAAAACAGTAAAGTATGCATAGCTAAACCTAAAAAATAGATTTAGATGATAAACAAAGTTCAACAACAATATAGCACAAGAATGCAAGAAAGCCTAACTATGAAAAAAAAAAATCTAACTTCAATTAAACGTTGTGCACCTGGAACCAACGTTTAAATGAAAGCTGAAATGTTATGCACTAAACTCTCAACCCAGGTTCAGAGAGGGGATAATCTAGACGTAGATGTTTACCAAACCCACAAGGGATATACATATAGACCACTTTTACAACCAAAAAAGTCTGCCACTTATTTACTCAATTAGGCTGGGGACAGTCTTGAGTATACATCTTATTTTCACTAGTTATTAGTTAACTCATTTAAGGTCAATTCATTTCTGCAATAAGAAGCAATGGAACTCATGTCTCAACAACTTCAGCCTTTTCAAGAATTCTGCAGGAATTAAATATGACATAGCTAATCAAATCCCCACCAAAATAAATAAATTATTTATGTGAAACTGATCTGGAATCTGAAGAAAGGAACTAAACTAATAAATGAAATTCAAATTCCTCTTCCAACAGAATTCAGAAAATCTGAAGTAGTGGCAATAACAAAATACACAGGCAGGTAGGTAGCTTTCTATGTTAACGGGAAGACTAAAAGAACTTACTGCAACCCTGATTCAGGCCTCAATAGCTTTTTGATAATATAAATTATGCTTAACTCAGCAAGAGACTACATATGTATTATCCTCCTATTATAAGAAAATTGCTAGTAGTTTAAAAGTAATATGCTTGTTCATACACACAGAGGCACTAAAATGAAATGAAATATCCACAATATAACCAAATATCAAAATTAACAAAAGAATATCTGCATATTCTTGTATACTCAACTTTTTCTATGATAATAAGCCTCACAAAAGAGTAAGAGTAAGACATAATTTTTTAATAGTTCATAGCATACTTTAAGTTGATTTTTCTGAAGTTTGATTTTTTTTTAAATAATAATCACATGGAAGTATTGACTTAAGTATCCAAGTCTTATTATAGTGTCAACTCAAGTGTCTGAGCACACAATTTTTTTTTTAATTGGACACCTATTGAAGAGTGTTTAACACGTCGAGAAACTGCAACTTTTCAATCAAGAGATGTATTTGTGCTTCATAAGTTCATATGAATACAACATCTTCATACTATCCGAAACACACAGACCTACCTCTATGACAACTGATAAAATCCACAACATAGTTGCAAAGTTTGCACACTCTTCCTAAATGCAATCAGTTATCAAACAGGCCTGCCTTGTTGTTTACAAATCCTAATCCTCTGGTCATCTTTATGATTCTTCCTATAAAAATTGAATTGATAACAACACTACCAAGTATCAAAAGTTTCTGCTTCACAAAAATTAATCAAGTATCTATAAAGAAACATAAACACAGCCTCTGGAAACAAAGGGCTAATGTAATTGTACAAAAAAAAAACCAGCAAACCATAGAACGATCTGTGGATATCATCATAACTTTATAGCAAGAATCTTTCCACAGACCCCCAATTCCTCTTCACAACAATTCGTTAGGTGACAGGTCTATCCTTCACACAATATGTGAAACCTGATATACAACTCATCACTAAACTACCAATAACAAAGTAACTGATTAACCTCAGAACAGCTTTGTTGGTTTATTTTCATCTTCCGCTTCATCTATTTACTGAAACAAGGAGGACAAGATCTCAAAACTGCTGTCATTATTTTCATAAAAAGAAACAAAATCACAAATCCTTATCCCACCACAGCACTCCTCCATATATTATATGGCAAACAAACATTTAGAAACATCAAACTTATGAATCATAATAATAAACAACACAGCATCATAGAAAGCAATCAGCCACTATTAGCAGAGTGGAGTGAAGAAAACGAAATGGAGAAAAAAAGAGAGGGAGAAGAAACACACATAAGTGTTTAACTGTCTAACGAAGCTGGAGAAGTTGTTGTGTTTGAAGTACTTGGGCAAAAGGTCTCTGGCGAATTCGGGTGGGTCCCACACGATGAAGCTGTTGTTGGTGGCGCTCCACGACACGATCGCGTCGGTGGAAGGGTCTTCCACCATGTCGTAAGTCTTGCTCAAAAACGGCGGCGGCGCGTTGGCGTTCGGAATCGGCGCCGCCGGAGCGGACCCACCGCTATCCATGTCGGGAAATTGAATTTAAGTAACAAAAAAATGGGGGAAAAGAGGATAATTAGGGAAATATGCGTGGCATTGTTGGAAAAAAAGAAACCCTAAGTTGTTGGAGAAGAAAGAGGAATTGAATTAATTAGATTTGAGAATGAGAAGGAAAGAAAAAGGAATGGGTTTGAAGAGGAATAGTAAATGGATTGAATTAAGGACTTTGTGCCCTCCAATTACTCATTCTGTATCCTCCCAACATACCTACATCATATTTATACATTCAAATGTTTCGTGCCCATGCTACACAAATAATACCAATGCCTTTTTAATATATTATTATTATTATTACTATTATTTTAAGTACCTTTTACCAAATGAAAATGTAGGAACCTTTGTATTGTATGTAATTTAGTAATGTTAAACATAACTGTCCTTGGTACTTTAAGTAATACTTTAAGTAAAGATAGATGAATTAATTAGATAGAAAGATGTTAAAAGAATGATAATTTCAAGAATAATACGAAAAAGCATGCAAATCGTCAATTTAATATTATTGACTAAATCAATTCCTTTTTGTTTGTGAAATGGTTAAAGAAAACTGAATAATAGATATAAAGCATTAATATACCTAGTCTAAAATATCCTTATTTAATATAATATGTGAATGCAAGATTTTATATAGTCTTCGTAAACAAATTATAAAAAAAGTTGTAAGGGATGAATTTCTCATAAAGATAAATTTATTTATTTTAAATAGGGTTGTAAGTAAAATAAAAAATTAATAAAACTCAAAATTTGTAAACAAGGAGTTTGGAATAGAAGAATGTGAGAGCAAGGACAACTTTGAAACTAAAGGGTGCTAAACAAAGAAAGTATTTAGTATTATTTTTCCAAGATATAAAATGTACTTACTATTATATTTAATAATAATATAAATACTCTTACTCATTTTCCAAGTGAATTGTTGGCTTGGAGAATGTATATAAAGCAACATGTTATGGATTCAAAAAATATCTCTCCACAAGATCTTCCTACACCATAAAGTATTATGTACAAAAATGTAATTAACATATTAAGACACTCACATGCATATACACCCACCAAAGTACACAAACAATATTGTTGTAGAGAGTAACTTGATTCAAGGATCCCACAAAAACTAATTGTCAACCATCAATGAGAAATGATGGAGTCTTGTTTTTCAACTCTTCTTTCTCTTTAATGATGATGGGTGATAATTATGACACACATTCTAATATATCTCTTGTAATAAATAAATATAGAGTAAAAGGGAAATGAATTAAGAAATCATTTTTTTTAAATGATTAATTTTAAAATTTGTAAAACAAGTTTTATTAGAATTTGAGATGTAGTATTAAGAATGTTTTAAATTCTAAGAAAACAAAAATGCAATGAAAAATATATCAATTATAAAGATATTTTAAAAGAGAAAAACACAAATATTTGTTCACTCTATTATAATATATATTCAATTATCTAATCAATCTACTTAAACAAATTCATCATATTTTAAAATTTATAAAAATGTTTAAAAAAACAAAAAATACAAAGAAATCTTGACCCGAACAAGATCTTTTGGCACTTGTAGCTCAAGATGAGAAGAAAATATACAAAGTTGATCATAATGTAATTTGTTCAATTGATGATCTTAAATTGGTTAAATAAAATAACTTCAAGAAATGTTTTTTTTAATTTGTAAAACTTATCTCAATGTTTAGAAATTATTTCAACTAATTTTTCAAATAGATTGTACATAGATTGATTAAGATAACTCTAACATAAAATTATTGGTTTTAATAGATTAAAATTTGTTTGAATCCATAAGATAATAATGTCTTGGCTACAAGTTTTTAATCCATTAAAACATATTTTTGATCAAATAAAGTAATTTCTGTTTGATAAAAGTTCATCAAACTCCAATTTATTATATTAAGTATCATAAAACAAAATATAGAACGTGCAGATTTTTTTTGTCACAACATTATATCATGACAAACACAAGTGATTCTTCTAACAAATAAATGCATAACATCTTGTATACATATCTTCATTTGATAAAGTAACACTTGAAGATACCATACTATAGAGATACGTAGTTTTAAAACATTTCATGGTTTAACTTGAATATTATAGATGCTTATTCTATATTGTAGATAGTGTCTCTTTTGTTCTACATCCAAGAGGATCTTGCAAAGACATGCCAACATCAAATATCTTTTGAAGAATGCACTACTCTTTCACGCGAACAAATTTTTTGAAAAAGTGGAATGTCAGCTCTGCGAAGCCTTGTACAGTTTCGTGCTTTACTCCAGTTTGGATAAGAGTTAACCTAGGTCCTCATAATGTTGCTTGAAAAAGAGATAAGCAATTAACGTCAAATGAAAAACATTTAATGCATCTCTATGTTTGAACTTGGACAAATGCAATATGAAGAAGAAAATTTATATGAAGACGTTAGAAAATAATTATCAACGACTCTTTCTTCAAATCCTCTATAAATATAATATACCCTTGAAGAAGAAATGTTGGCAACGATAACATTTTTAAATTTTTTTGCAATATTTAAGCGATCATTGTGCCCTAGTTGTGAGAAAGAACACTATTTATGTTCTTTAACTAATTTAGAATAATGAACTTCATTTGTATTCGTCTAAGGACATTACTCCTCTTTTAGTGAATGAACTTGTGATATTTTATATCACTTTCTTTGTAAACAGTTATTTAACCAAGAGTGAATGTGATCTAAAGAATGTTCATTCTTAATTAGGAGTGTTTGTGATCCATAGAATGATCATTCTTAATTAGGAGTGACTATGATACAAAGAATGATCATTCTTAGTTAGGAGTGACTATGATCCAAAAAATACCTAGCCTTAGCAAAGAGTAACAATGTTCCAAAGAAAACTTATTCTTAGGCAGGAATAACTACATTCCAAATAATATTCGATCTTAGTTATAAGTGATTGCATTCTAAATAATACTCAGTCTTAATCAAAAATTGTTATTTTTTAAATAATATCAATCTTATTCAAAAAGAGGTTGCATTCTAAATAATACTTAGTTTTATATGAGAGTGACTGAGGCTCAAAGAATATTCATCTTGTACTTTGTAACAATAGTTTGACAAAGAATATTCATCTTATACTTTGTAACAATAGTTTGACAATAAAACTTGATATGTAAGAAAATATATAATCTAATTTTACAAATAAACTAATATAATATTTACTTAAATCTCTTTTAGTTGCAACCGATTAAATGATAATTATTTTTAAACGAGATTTAGGAAAACTTTTAACAATACGTGTATCACGTTAAAATTGCGTTTAACCATCTTCTAATACATTAATCTTACAAAAACCTCTTCCCAATGCATTTGTCAAGTTACAAGATTGTCTAAGTAGTGATTCTACAAAAATATTTAAAAATCTTAAAGACACGATTTAACTTCCAATTCTTATATATTTTTTCTATTTCACAACTTTTTAGTGATTTTAATCCATTAAAATGTTGTTTTCAATTAATTAAAACAAGGACACCTTTAGACTTTAAAATGTTTAAATGGTTTTAATTCATAATTTAATATTTTTAATCAATTAAAATGTTTTTTCTTACGAGCATAACAAGTCTAAAAACATTTTAAAGGATTAAAACACCTTTAATCTACTAAAACATAATTTAACATTACTGAAACGCTTTCAAATGAATTATCTACTTAACCAAAACAAGATCAAGAATAAAAAAACCATTTACAATCCAATTAAACCTCAAATTACTTGATATCTCACTTTCAACACTTAAATCTGTATCAATATAGCAGATTGTGGTTACAATCATTAAATTTTCAAATTCGGAAGCATAAAATATTTAAACTTCAAGCTTTCTCACACTTATATTCCTTTTGCTGGTATAAGCATCTGAAAATCTTTATTGATACGCTTTTATTTACTCGATTGCAAATGCTCCCAAATGCTCCCTGCACCCAACACATTCTAACCTGCAACCAACACAATTTTAAAAATTCCAAAAATGTCTTTTATTCCGGAAATAAAAATCCAGAATTAAAAATAATATATTCCAGAAAAATATATCCGGAAGTGGTTATTGAGTTTCGGAAATAAAAATCCAGAAACAAAATTTAAAATTCTATTCCGGACAAAAAAATCCAGAATTGATAAATAATACATTCTGGAAAAAAAAATCCGGAAAAGAGATTATTGTGTTTTGGAAATAAAAATCCGGAAAAAAAAATAGAAACTCATTCCGGATAAAAAAATCCGTAATATAAAATTTCGTTCTGGAAAAAAAATCCGGAAAGAAATTTTTTTTAAGGATAGTTTCGTCTTTTCCGCTGGAATCGGGTGCAGTGATATGGTGCAGGAAGCAATTGCCTTGTACTTAACGGGCCAGCAAGATCATTGCAAACTCTCTTCTCTCTCTCCCCCCTCACTTGAATCAGATGCCTGAATTCTGGTCTCAATATGTAATATGGAACATAACAACATTAGACTCTTATTAGGGTTTTAGATATAATGTTACTTGCACCTAACTGAAATTAACAACATCAATACGTTTCTTTCAACTTCTCTGTCCCAACCATATTCCTACCAGCTAAAAAGGGTTAATCAAATTAAGTTTTGTAAATTCACTATTAGTGTTAATTTCATTATATGCATTTAAATAATATAACCGTTCTAGTACCCATTCGAAAAAAATATACAGGTACTGGAATAATTTCATGTTCATACATATATACACCTCTGAACATATTTCATTCAAAAAAAAAATTGTCCTTAAGAAAAGGGAGAAACATATATATGTGTATGTATACGGCAACTCTGGAGAACAATAATTTGGGATTCAGCAAATATCTCCTTCCACTAACCACATTTGCCTTAGTTTATCCTCGAAAACCATCTGCACTTGTGATGTTGCAAAGAAAGGAAGGTAAGTAGGTAACAATAGAATTCTGAATAAATTTTTTCCTTTTGTTTTTTTCATTGATATAGAATTTTTATTCAGGAATCATCACTTGTTTGTTCTTTCTTTAGTATTTTTTTAAGAAGATTAACACCGAGGGTTGAGAAAACTGGAAGGTCCACTTCTGTAGTAGATATTAAAATAGAGCTCCCCGCAGCTGTATCACAGGCTTACAAAATTCATAATCTCAATCAATCCATAGACTCCATTAATTCAGTAACTCAACAATGATCATTTCATTCCAACATGTAGTTTCATGTAATTGTAAGAAACAAACAGAAAACTTTACTCACCTTTGCATTAAATTGACGACAATTAGGACATGCCAAGCCATGCTGTGGTAAAAGCTCAGCCTGTAAACGTTCTACCGCCTGGCGATGATTTTTGCGCCCTTGCCAGGACTCAACCATTTCTCGTGGGAACAGCTCACATGAACGGTCCCTTGAAAGAAGGAAAAAGTGAGTTCATGAAGAATTCTGTAATTTGAATCTTGGCAGATGCAAATCATGCAAAAGAATTTTGACTGTGCTTTTACTTTTAAGAAGTCAAATACCTGGAATGTCCATACGGATCTGATGGATCAATTGCTTTGTTGCAGCGGTAACAGATACCACATTTCATTTTGTTACAACCTTCAGTTCGACAAATTGCCATGTCACAAGAAGGGCGTAGCTTGGAACCACGATGAATTTCTTTCATACTGAGCATTTCATTAATCTTTTCACATTCCCTACGCTTTCGATCTTCCTCTAAATAAGATAAATTTTGACGGTTCTATAGTAAGACAAAAAGCAAAAAACTGGAAGCCTTTTTTGTTTAAAAATTTACAGCCAAAAATCAAGAAAAAGGATAACAGAATAGAAAGATACATTTCACAGTACATGCCTTTTGAACATCAAGAGCAATAGAAACTAGCAACATACCAGACTCACATCAAGACAAATAAATGACCAAGAAACTACAATCCGATGCTAGAGATTCCCAACACAAGTTCATATCATTGCATCGCCCTAGAGGCGACTGCACTATAAGCCATTTCACTCAACCTTTGTGCTGAGCCCCTCAATAGATAGCCTTCTCAAAGTTATTACCAACCAACTTTGATACCACTGATAAAAACCTTAGGAGAGAACTGCATCAAAAGGTAGTTGTTGTTGTTGAAGAGGCAAGGCCTAATTAACCCCGCATTAGGAGACTCAGGTCTCGCACATTTAAATTGGATCCTAACACAACAATAATTAGGAGAGACCAAGGAACAGTGAGAGTGAACTGGGTTGAAGCAACAGACTAATAAGTCAGCGATGGAGCCAGATAACAGAGCTAGGCTAGATAGATGTATATGAGCAAGGCAGAACAAATAACAGGCTAGGGCAGAAAGAAGTAATGAGAAAAGTGGTCAGATTATTAGGGTGGGCAAGTTTCCGAGTCACCCCCCCCCCCCCCCCCCCCCCAAAAAAAAAACCCCATAAAACAACACTGATTTTAGGGGCAGAACGATCTGCAACAACTGAGAGTAATAGTGCCAGGATCTGATACAAATGGTTGCAATTTTTGCTGAGAAAAGCATCTCTCCAGCAATGATTGTCAGGAGCAAGGTGACTGAGGTTACAGGAACAGATGGGGACACAACAACACAATAGCACTATTAACAGCTATGCCTACTGGTTAAGTATTTTGCCTATGATAGTAACTGTTGATTGCTCCCACCATGGGATTTGTAATTGGCCAATTTGATTACAGCTTCTCCATTATATTTGTATCTCTTACCTATGATTTTGAATGTAATTCATTTGATATTGTCCGCCACATTTGATAATAAAAGCTCTATAAATAATCACAGATGGTTTTGTATCACCCTCATTTTCAATCAATCTCCCTTACTAGTTTTCTCTATCTTTCCCTTTTCTGTTGCGATCTAGCAGATGAAAAAAAAGGATAAAGACTAAGCTAGTAATTAAGAAATTAAGAATTCAAAAGAACCAACGAATGGGTGGCACTATGGTTAAGAAATTAAGTATGATACTTACTCTTACTCCACCCAATAACTTCTTATTGACATTGACTTTCATCAATCTAACAACAGATGAATAGTTCTCATAAGCAGATCAAGTTTTAAAATCTCATCATCATTCGACTACATTATAATGTATATAGTATACCAGTAAAATATAAGTAAATGGTGGTTATAAGAGTATATTACCTATGCATTCACCAAACATTTTGGGCATAGAGTATGCTGGTCTTCATCCTCTATACATGGGGTTTCACATCTTGGACAACAAACAACATCAGATATTCATGCAAGTGTTTTTTCCAACACCTGCACTCCCAGCGCTCATAATCTTTGTCATCTAGCAAGTGTTTTAAAAGGCAAGGTGGAATCATGACTGTACATTTGCTTCAGGACATTGAAGATTACAAACAGTCCCTTCCTTTACGTGTATATGGGCAAAGGTCTGCAAGCATTTGAGGCAAAAAAAAATGCTTACATTGGATAAACTCAAAACCTGATAGATAAAGTGGCGGATATAAGAAATATATTCAATATTAACTCTATTTGACCAAACATCGAAAACAGTAGAATCAAGTCATGCGTATAAATGATAAAGCATGTTGGAAAGAAAATGTCTTTAGAAGCCAACACTGCAAAAGATATTGATTTCAATGTAAAGAAGTAGCACTGCATTAGCTTAAGTGGTGATGTGATATAGCATTAGCTTTTCCACATATCAAAATTATAAAGTCTATAAGTTGGGGCAAAAATTATAGAGTAGACCAGGAATGAGATCCATTTTTCCACTTGAGCAAAGAGCCAAAGACTGTAAAGGGATTTAGGTCAAAAGTAATACAAGCCACGAACTTGATTAAGAAGAAAACAAGCCAAACACATTTCATCTAACAAAATGAACCATTTCATATGAGCCTACTACAGCATAAGGTTAGTTAGTCAGATATGTGTATGGTTGGATAATCAGTTTAGAACTTTTAAGTAGAATCAACTTTGGAAACAAAAAAAAATGGAAAAATGAGTTTTGTTTGGATGGTAAGACAAATTACTTTTACTCATGAAATCACCAAATAAAACCGATGTATTGATAGGCTGCCACATAACTTACCAAATTTGACTCTCTTTACCAGCTACATGTCTCGTTTGGATCTCAGTGCCAGAAATAAATATTTAATCTTCTTATCCTGTGACACACATGGCAAGCCAAAATGCTGACAATTATACTAGTAGATTAATAGTAATAATTTTAGTACTTCTATTTGAAGTGGATTATCATTATCAATTAACAGAAAAGCTTTTTATAACAGGTCATATGGTAATAAAAATGTCAAATACAAGAAATTATGTCAAAACACATACCAGCTTGATATCATGGGAGCCCTGATACAGCTTCCTAGACTTCGTGAACTGCACATTCATACCTAGAACCTTACGAGTTATATCATCTGGCAAAACACCATTTTCCTTCATTATATCATATAGCTTATGTGCTTGATCTGTGTACCCATGTCTATGGTACCAAGCAATGAGGACAGTGTAAGTTGCAACATTGGGAATAACTGAATCTCTGTTCATTTCATCGAACAGCCTGGTGGCCAAATCTATTCGGTTTGACTTGCAAAATCCATCAATCATGCAAGTATAAGTAAATACATCTGGCAAAACACCCTTTTCCTTCATTATATCATATAGCTTATGTGCTTCATCGATGTATCCATGTTTATGGTACCAAGCAATGAGGACAGTGTAAGTTGCAACATCAGGAATAACTGAATCTCTGTTCATTTTATCAAACAGCCAGGTGGCCAAATCTATTCGGTTTGACTTACAAAATCCATCAATCATGCAAGTATAAGTAAATTCATTTGGAAAAATGCCTTCCCTCGACATTTCTCCAAATAATGCCCAGGCCTTTTTCCATTCTCCAATATTACCAAAGCCAGCCATTAAAGTTGTATATGAAATCTGATCTGGACGCAAACCCCTCTCTTTCATTTCCTTAAAAATGCCATATGCTTCATGCATTCTGCTACAATGACTAAATATACTCATAAGAATTGTATATGTGACAGTGTTGAAAGTCTTCCCCAGTTCTGTCATTCTCTTGAATAACTTCAAAGCCCTTTTTATATTTGACTGTTTGGTAAAGCCAGTTATAAGATTTATATAATTAACAGCTACCGGAGGTACATTCCTTTTAAGCATTCTTGGCAGGAGCTCCAATGCTCTTTCTGGATAGCCTTCTTTACAAAGTTCATTGATGATTGCATTATATGAATGTGGGTTGAGGTTAAATCCATGTTCTTCGAAGTTCTCCAACATCGTCAAGGCTGCGTTGAGGTAACCTGCCCTACAAGATACACCAAGAATATAATTGCAAGCGCTAGTATCTGGCCAAATACCATATCGTACCATGGTTTCAAAAACATCCAATGCCGGATCGAATAGTCCTAGTTTGTAGTATCCCTTAATTAGACTGCCGTAACTAAAAGCAGTAGGAACCAAATTATAGCTGGTCATCTCCTTTAAAAGCTTGATGGCTGAATCAACATCACCTTGCGTGCAAAATCCATCAATTAAAGTTTCATAAACAATCTGATCATATTTGACACTAGAAGCACCCATACTGCGGAATATTTCCACTGCATGCTGTATCAGATTTTTCTTGCACAGACCATGGATGAGGGAGGTGTAGCTAACAATGGATGGTTTTAGCTGGGAGCGTTGCATTTCCTCCAACAAGTCAAAAGATTTTATTAGGTCCCCTTTCTTGCAGAATGTATCAATTAATATGCTGTAGCTGTAAACATCTGGCAATATCCCATACCTCTTCATTTCTACCAAAACTTGCAAAGCCTCACACACGTCACCTCTTTTACAAAACCCATAAATTACAGAATTAAAAGAATGACTATTGAGAAGCTGTTTTTTTGTGTACAAGTTGCGAATTAACATCAGCGCTGCCTCAACACAACCAACTTTACAAAGTCCATGAATATAAGTACTATATGTAACAAAAGTGGGTTTTTCCCCAATCTGATATATTTTCCCTAGAAACACAGCAGCCCGTCTCATATCTGAATCACACACAACATAACTACAATAAAAGTTCATCATGATTGTATAGGTGTGGATATTTGGCGATGGACCACGGTCCTTCAATTCCTCAAAAAACCATCTAACACACTCCGCTCTATTCGCTTTAACCAAACATTTCAACAAGAAATTGCAGGTCCTTATACTAGGCTCAAGTCCAACATGCTTAGCATTCACAAACACATTTAGAGAATTTTCCAACATAGAGTTGGACGCAAACACTTTTATAAGCACATCAAATACTACGCCGGATCTTTCAACATGGTGGGGTGAATCCAGCAAAACTGAAAACAATTCAAAGGTGTCATAGTTGGCCTCATTACAGAACCCAACAACATCTCTAAGCAAAGCAAACACTTCCAAACGCATCCCCGCCAAAGCAAACGCATGAACGATAATTCTAAAGCAATTGATTGAATGAGAAAATCCATGACTTTCAACCCAACTCCCAAACCTTACTTCCCTAGCCACCCTCCAACTCAGTGATTTGAGCACCCTAGACACTAAAGGAAAATACTCCCTCCTTGTTACGGGAACATGGGGCACAGACCTATCAATCACAAAACTAGCATAAGATTTTGGACTTTCATCAAACATGTGGTCTTCCGTCAGCAGTGCAGAAGAAGCAGAGGAAGAAAATAAACTGAACAAGCCTTGGCGTTGGCGGCGGAGCAAACCACACCCATGAACGCATATTACCGACATCAAGATACACCCATCAATACCCAGTTGGAACAACTAAACAAGCACAAGGCATAGAAGAACATTGATAATATAGAAGAACTGTAGTTGAAACAAAAGAAGAGATACAAAGAGGGTTATCTTAAACAAACAAACAAAATATGTTTTTCTGAAGTTGAACAAATTTGTGTAAAAGGGTGAAAACAGAACTCCCAATGTTTAGGGTTTGAAAAAAATTAAATGTTTGATACTAACAGAATTGTATACAAAATTTTGATGTGATGATTTAAAAAAAATTATATATAATAAAAAGTGAATTTGTAATAAAATTATATAAAAATAATTAAAAAATAATATTGTTAAGTAGATATATAAAAAAAGTTAGATTTTTAAATATCAAGATACTTACAGTTTTACCCTTATGTCATGTATTCCTGTACTTTGTTCTGTCAAACATTATTGGTTTGGACTGTCATTTGTTGACTCCTCACAATTCTTTTTATCACTGCTCTACAAACTTATATTTATTACTTTTACAAGTCAATAATTTAATTCATATTTTAATTAATTTTTTTTTTCGTATATCCAGGGTTGTTATAAGGATGTAGAAACAAAACTGTAGTTTCAAAAGGTTTTTCATGTTGGTTTAGATACGGGGAGATTGAAAGAAGACATGAAAATAAAGAGAGAACAAAAGTAAATAAGAAATAAATGTATAAAAAAAGGAAAAGAGATATGTAGTTAGAAAGAAATAAATAAAAATACAGATTGTATTTCTTTATTATTAATATTAATAGTTTATTTATTATTAATGATAATAATAAAAAGAGAAAAAAAATAAAGATAATAAATTATAGTTAAAAAAAATTGTTGGTTTTAGAAAATAATAATTATGTATACAACATACTTAATTATGTTTAAATTTTATAATATTTTTTATACATCCATAAATAGAGTTAATTTTTTAATTTTTATCACATATTACTCATCCAAATCACTATTCATCTTCTATTTTTTTTTCCTTTCACATGTTTCTTCTCCTTTGTAAATTTTTTTCCTCATTAATTTTTTGTTTGTTTTAAATTCTAAAATAAATCCAACCCAATCTTATTTACTCGGACTCAATTCGAAGATTAGAAGTTGGTTTTGGTTTCTTACTTCGCATTCCATCAAAGAAGAGTATTTTATTGCTAGCACTTTTGTCAGATATATATTAGAATGAGATAAAATATATGGATTTTATACTACATTTAAAGATTTTTAAAATAAAACAAAATTTCACTTAAAACACAAATAATGGATTTAATTTATTAGAAAAAGTTTGAATCAAAACATAAGAATAAAATATATAGGTTTAATTTTAGATTTTATCCAACAAGCATATTCCTAAGGATTTACGCTATCAAATATTCAAAATTTTGATACAACTAACTAAAAAAGTTCTTCTAAAATTTATGAGTATGAGGTCTTTTAAAGGGATAAATTTAAACTCATAAGTACTAATCCAAACTGATGAACTTATACCACTGTCCTCTTTTTTATATATTAATTTACATTTTTTTATATATAAAATATTATTTTAATAGTTAAAATATTTATAGTATAAAATAATTAAATAACGAACTTCAAAGTATGCATTTAACTATAACTATGATTTTATTCTTAACTTTTTCAATTTATTATGTATTGCATGAATATATATTTAATATCTTAATATATGATCTATTTAAAATGTATGCTTCAAGTTAAAATTTTAAAGAAAATAACGTGATCAATTAGTTGTAAATTTACAAAACACCAATAAATCTAATGGAGATAAAAAATTAAATTCATCCATTCAAGATCTGATCTGAACAAGACCTCCTTCTGTTCGATGAAAATGTCTAGTCTCTCCTTTGTTACATAAATGTTTTACAAAAGTTTTAAAAATTAAACTCAAGATCCAATCAACAAAACCTTGATTGATATCAAAATATATTGATGATTAAGTTAAGAATAAACAAGATAAAATAAATATATTGTTGATTTAAATTTTTTTAAGTAATTATTCAAAAAAACCATCAAGTTTAACATCTAAGAATTCGTAATTTTTACTACCTAGCATGGTGTGAATAGGTTTTTTAAATTTTAGATACTTTAGATGAATTGGGTGTTGCATGTGCGTTTGTGAATCTATAGAATGAGTTTTTGAGAGTACGAAATCCTGGGCAAAGGCCACCCGCAGAATTTTATCAGCAAGTATCATGGTAGACAGATATCGAACACTTCCAATACAACCAACATATTCCATGAAGTTGTAATATTTTCTCACAAAATAATAATGTAATTTGGTGTAGAGGATTTTTTTTTTAAATAAAAAATGAAAAAAGATTGACACATTTTCCTTTTACACTTTTCCTCTTGCGAAAACAAAAATGTATGAATTTGAACACATCCTATCTATACTTTATTTTGCTGCAAAATAGAATTGAACTCACTGGAGATGGTTTCGACCTATATGCATTCAATCACGGTAGCTTCACCAGTCTGGAAAAACCTATTGAACCTGCAGCATTTCCCAGTGCCAAAAGTAAACAAAACATAACAAAAATTTTAAGGCATTATGCTTATACTATCCGTCGGAATGCTGTTTGCAGCCCTTGGGTCCATAATGCTTGGTGCCGCGCCTGACAATCTCTTTGCACAAGTAGCAGTAGTGGCTTTGGCATGCCCAGCAAAACAAGTGATTATTATTTCCAATCTGTTTTTAAATTCAAAATGGCAATTGAGAAAGTAGTTAGTGATGACAAACAAACTATCTTCCAACAACAAAATAGGGACTCTTCGATTGTTAAGACCCCGAAATGAGCAGTTTGCCCTGGAATAACCCTCCTTAAACCAATTTACTACCGGTAACAGGTTTTTGGTCATATTGTACGAGTTCGTAAGTTGAAACCATAACATTCATTCACAAAAGGTATTCCTTAGAGATGCAAAAGTACACAATGAGAATAGGAAAATCCTTGAATGATTTCTAAGAAATAGCAGATCTAGTGTAAATGGCGGCAAACATAAGAATATTCAATTTCAAGTATAATGCACGAGGGTGCCTTCCTGTTCTTTCCTTGTACTACACGTATGTCAAAATATATAATGCACTATAAAAACTGGAAGGTCACTTCTGTAGTAGATATTAAAATAGAGCTCCTCTCAGCTGTGTCACAGGCTAATCAAATCTATAATCTCAATCAACGCATAGACTTCATTAATTCAGTAACTCAACAATTCTCATCCAATTCAAACAGACACTTTCATGTAATATTTTTGCAAGAAACAAACAGAAAGCCTTACTCACCTTTGCATTAAATTGACGACAATTAGGACATGTCAAGCCTCGTTGAGGAAAAAGCTCAGCCTGTAATTGTCCTACTGCCTGGCGATGATTTATTCGCTCTTGCCAGGATTCAACCATTTCTCGTGGAAACAGCTCACATGAACCATCCCTTGAAAGAATGAAAAATGGGTTCCATAAGAATTAGCAATTTGAATCCTGGCAGATGCAAATCATGCAATAGAATTTTGCAAGTGCTATTACGTTTAAAAAGCCAAATACCTGAAATGACCATACGGATCTGATGGATCAATTGCCTTGTTGCAGCGGTAACAGAAGTATTGTTCACAGTTACCACATTTCATTTTGTTACAACCCTCAGTTCGAGAAATTGCCATGTCACAAGAAGGGCATAGCTTGGAATCACGATGAATTTCTTTCATACTGAGCATTTCATTAATCTTTTCACGTTCCCTACGCTTTTGATCTTCCTTTAAATGGGATGAATTTTGACGGTCCTATAGTAAGATAAAAATCAGAAAACTGGAATCCTGTTTTTGGTTAAAAATTAAGAAAAATGATAATAGAATAGAAAAAACGCAACTCAAAACACATGCCCTTTTGAACATAAAGAGCAATACAAACTAGCAAACATACTAGACTCACATCATGACAAAGAAATGACCAAGAAACTAAAAGGTCATGGTAGAGATTCCCAACACAAAGTCCCTATCATGCATCGCCGTAGAGGTGACCGCACTATGCCACTTCACTCAACCTTTCTGCAAAGAAATACTCCAACAGTTGTTCTTCAAATGTATGTGGAGCTTGTGACAGTATTTCAAACTCCTGAATGTAATCATCCACCTTCTCATCCTGTCTTATCGCAGTTAAACTTTCAAAAATAGTACTACGCTCCCTGCCTCCAAATCTTCTATTCAACGCAGCTGGGCAATCTTCTAACGCAGCTCTTGTTATCCATCCTAACAGATCATTCCCTTCAAAAGTGGGCAATTCCACCCTTTTAGTCCAAGGCCTCACCTCAACAATTCTTCTCCCTCACTCCTCATCTGAATTGTTACCATGTACAGATCCTTCTTCCTTCTTCTCTTCATCATTAACTGAATTCTCCCCTCCTTCTAACAACTTCTCATTTTTCTTGATTTCAGATAGAAGTTCTTTGATTTCTTTAATGTCTGGCAGGCTATGTTTCATTCTAGCCATATCTGCTTTCAACTCTACAACAACCTTGTTCATTGGCCCATCCTTCCAACCTACTTTTGCCCACAAGATAAGACTGTATATAGACTTTCTAAAAATGTCTCACCCCATAACAACTAACTTCTTAACTACTTTTACTTTTAAATTTCTTCCTATAATACACTTTCCAACCCCTCTCGATACTTCCCTTCCTATCAGTATCATTATACTTAGTCCACTCAGTAATTTTTTATTGACATTGACTTTCATCAATCTAACATTAGTTTAATAGTTCTCACAAGTAGATCACGTTAAAAAAAATGTCATCATTCAACTACATTTTAATGTAATAATATGCCTTTAAAATATAATTAGATGTTGGTTATAAAAGTATATACCCCAATGTATTCACCAAAAGGACATTTCATAGGTGTGAGTCTATGATAACAATTAACAACTAAACCATTTATTCAATTTTGGATCCAAATAACATACCTGCAAAATCTGAAGCTTCATATCTAGACTCATGCATGCTATGCCAACATGTCGCCGTTCCCTGCAAAGGGTACAAAAGCTAAAATAACATTTTGGGCATTGAGCATGCTGGTCTTCATCCTCTATACAGGGGGTTTCACATCTTGGACAATAAACAATATCAGACATTGAAGCAAGTGTTTTTTCCAACATCATGGATTCCCAGCGCTCATAATCTTTGTCATCTAGCAAGTGCTTTAGAAGGCCAGGTGGAATCATGACTGTACATTTTGCTTCAGGACATTGAAGATTACTAACAGTGCCTTCCTTTACATGTATCTGGGCAAAGGTCTGCAAACACTTGAGGCAAAAAAAATGCATACATGGTAACCGGATAAACTCAGAACCTGATAGATAAAGTGGCAGACATAAGAACCATGTTCAATATTAACTTTATTTGACCAAACACTGAAAAAATTAGAATCAGGTCATGCATATAAATAATAAAGCATATTGGAATGAAAACGTCTTTAGAAACCAACAATGCAGATTATATTATCCTTGCTGTCAATAGAAAGAAGTAGGACCGCATTAGCTCAAGCAGTGATGTGATACAGCATTAGCTTCTCTACTAAGTCCGTAAGTTGGAGCAAAAATTATAGAGAAGACAAGGAGTATGATTCAGTTTTCTATCATAGCAAAGAGCCAAAGACTGTAAAGGGATTTAGGTCAAAAGCAACATCACAGACGAAAATGGTGAGCAAATGAAAATGATTTGAAGCTGTATAGAATAGAAAATTATTTGAAGGGGTGTTTGTATTCAATTCTTAAGAAGAGTGCATGACAAAGTGCATTTCATTTCTTTATCATTTCTAGTTCATATATACATTTGAGTTTAGTGTATTTAGTATGTTCAATTTGAATAATATTAGTAATAAGTTCCTATTTTAGTAATTTTTTTTTAAATTACAATAACATTTATTTTATTTTGTGAAGTATGCATATGCATAAATATATACTTTAAAAGTAACTAAACATATCATCGCCTATATTTTTCAAGAAGAGATGAATTGTTTTCAATACCCATATTGTATCCGTGCATCATAGATGATCTGCTAAGTAATAGAGCTCCAATTATTAAAATTAATTGAACTGTTAATGATTTGCCACCAATAAAGTTCAAAGAAACTTTTTATGAATGGTGATGATCAGACATACAGTTTTGAGTCTCAACAAGAGAAGGTAAATTAGTTGCATCTTTGTAAAGGACTAAGTCAGGCTTTCCCATGCAGAGTGATAATGTTTATAAATTATGTCAGGCATAAATAGGAAATTACCTGTATATTCACCAAAGCAAATGTTACATTGATGTAATTCTTTGAGGAAGTTCTCATTGTGTCTCTGATCATTGTAATTTCGTAAAAAAGGAATATCCATATCAATGCATTCAGCACCTGAAACAACATGCTCATCCTGAACAACGTTCATGCCATAAGGCCCAAGTGTTATTTCCTCATCAAATCCCAGATGAGAAAGAGAAGAACCATGCAACCATTCTACCCAAGGGTAAATTACTTCCTGCCCTTGTTGTTCAGCCCATATTGAATCCAACTTGGAGCACAGTCTCAGAATCTTCACAGGTTCCAACCACTTAACAGAGAGTGTAAAAATTGGTGGCTGGTGGTTAGGGTACGACTTAGGTAATAAACAAGTCAAAACAATCGGTGGAAGATATTGGACTTTGAAAGTGTATAAGAATTCATCTGAACTGCTGCTTACAGTCTCAAGTCGATTAAGAGAGTTCAACTTAGCAGTGATGGCAATTTCACCCAAAACATCAATGTGTATATGTATCTGAGGGAAGGCAAAAAGAAAAGAGAGACTCAGTATTAGGTTTCAGAAAATTTGCATTGTAACGAAACAAAACCAAAACTGAATAATTAGGTTTATAGCAAGACCTGAAAACAACGCAAGCCTTTCCATCTCTCAAGGCCGAAAACATTTTCTCCATAAATTGACTCCACCACAAGTATCTGCAACATAGATATCACATGCCATAATAATTCTGCTTCAAAGCAATACATCCAAACTTAATGAAGTTCTTAACCGTTATTTTTTGCTGTTTTTCAGTGAGAATTGGGTTTTAACTGGCAACCTATGTTAACTTTAAAAGCAAACTTACTTGCAGCTTTTGAGGTGTTTTTGGTGTTGTTCTCAATCAAATTAAAGTTTCACCAATCCTCGTGATAAAAGTTCACATTACTAATTAACATAATTACCGAAATAAACTGAAATTAGAGAGCATTACTAAAAGCACCTAAGAGTTTAGTAGCGTTGTCCTAACTCCAATGCAAATAGAGGTGCAACTACAATTCTAATAAGAGAACATTGTAGATGTGCCTAAAAAGTTATTCCTAGTTTTTCTGTCAACTTCAATGCAAATAGAGGTGTAACTACAACTCTATAGAAGAACATTTCCAAAAGCACCTAAGTTTTGTCCCGAGCATAAAACATTAATTCCGATCGTTTTGCCCAAATCATTAATGTCACAAAACAACGGTAACCAAGCGATCAAAGATTCAATTCCTACAGCGTTATCTCTACCTCATCTTGTTGCAATTGATCATTGATTCTGATCTGCTCCTCTGACAAATCAGGTTCCTCAATTTCACAGAGCAGCTTATCAAGCCTTGTCTGAATATCGTCATTATCACCACCACCACCACCATCATCATCATCATCATTGCCGCCTCCTTCCTCGACCTTGCTGAAACAAGCCACACGGTCGGTGCCGTCAACGATGTTGAGCTCGGAGGCGCCGCCAGCGTCCTCGCCATGGAGATTTAGGCATGCGACAGTAACGTCCACGTTGGCATCCTCAACGGAGTGAGAGTTGGAGGAAGAAACCGCTTCGGGCTTGTTCACGACACGGTATTTCAAGTTCGGTTGGTGTGGGCCTCGGTTCCTACGTGCGGGCCTGCGGTGGTTTGGTAAGCCCAAATTGTGCTGAGTGGCAGAAGGGTTTGGAGCGAAGAACGAGTCTTCCGCTCCACGTTGCTGTTTCCCTCTCATGGAGAACCAATTGGAGGAATGTTACTGTGGTGTGAACTATGCCGTTGCATTTGCAACTTATTCTGTTTTCAGTTATAAAATATCTTAATTCCATCACCATGGATTAATATTCAGACTGTTTTGTGCGAGATGAGGTTGTTGTGTTCTGGCACCTCCTAAAAGTAAACTTTTGACCTGCAATTACTAGCCGCCTTATGTTTTGCCTCGTCGTTTACTTTTCTTTCAATTGGGCTTTAACCCTAACTAATTTACCATGTGGGCTTTCACTTTTTTTTTAGAATTAATTAACTATTTTTTTTAGCTTTTCGTGAACATCTAAATACAGTTTAATTTAAGTAACACAGTTTATAAATGATAAATTATATTAACAAATTGTATAGAAAATTACCAATTCATTATTTGTTCAAGTCGAAAGTTACTCAAATTCTTTAAATAAAATTTCAAATTTAAAAATGTAATTTAATTTTATTGAAGATGGTCCAGAATCTTAAAAAGATTATTTTATTTAAGACCATTATACAATCATTTATATAAAACTTTGTGTATTAATCTCTTTCAATTATTCATTGATATATTTGTTACATCACAAATTCTCTCTGCCCTTTTATATCTTTCACGTGCATCTTCATATTTTTTTCAATTCTAAGAGTATTTCTTAATAGAGGGTATGATATTTTTTTCTTTATTTTCGAGTGATGTTATCTATGTAAAACTTTGTGTATTACCCTCTCTTTCAATTATTTATTGGTATATTTACTACATCATAAATTCTTCCTACACTTTCATATCTTTCTAGTGTACTTTCATATTTTTTTAAATTCTAACAATAGTTATTCATGGAGAGTATGATGTTTTTTTCTTCATTTTCAGATGATGGTGGTTGATGGTGAACATTGATAATTGATATAAGTTTTGTGATGTTTTTATTGGTGGTAGATATATTTTCTTTCGCTTATTTTTATTTCATATTTCTAGAAACCACCTAACCAAAAGAAAAACCCCAACAAGGTGCAAAAATTGAATACAAAACTAAAAAATAATAATTTTCACACACTCTAAACGTCAAATACAAATGAATCTTCTCGTCAACTCTTTCACACATGCTTAATTGATGAAATTGCTTTATTGTTGTGACTGGAGAAGAATGAAAGTGTAGTGGCTGGAAGGGAAATATGGGTACACGAGTGCAATTGACGTTATTTAAAAAAATATAAGATTATGCTTTATTTTAGGTTATTTAAAAACATTTTTCTATTTCTTTCTCTTATTTATTAACAAAAATATTTTTTTTCAACAATTTTTTATAACTATCATATTTTTTATTACACAATTTTATTTTTTAATAATTTATATTATCTATACCTATATATAAAGGGATTATCTATTATAACTGCTTTTGGTATACACAAATTTGTTCCTATTTTATTCTTATTAATATTTTATTTTATTAATTTATTTTGGTTATTTTTGTCATTTTGTAATTTCAGCAGTTAACAAATAAATTTTTTAGTTTTAAAAATTTATTTTATTTATTTATTTTATAATTACTTAAATTTAAAACTAAAAAAGTTAATATTAAATTTTAAATAAATTGTTTGAGAGACATGCACAACATTTATTTGAAAATAATGAGTCAAATAAAATTTTGATTGAAACATGGTTTGATGGAGAATTACTTTAACTCCTTAGGGCAATAAGACATGTACACAAGAAAACAACTTTGAGAGAAGTGTGAGAATAAGAGACCAAAAAAAGAACAAAAATAAACAAAATGAATGTAAACCTTTCATTCTCGCCAATCTAAAGATATTTTTTATTGAACTAATGTCATTATTGTTTATTTTATTATGATTAATCAATACAAGTTTTATAAATTTTGATTATTTAATTGTTAATGTTTCTCATTTTTATTTCTTTTACTATGCTTTTCATTTTCGTACAGCAAGTGGAGTTGGAAGAGAAAGAAGATAGAGAAACAAAATATCCAAAAATGTTACTTGAATATTTTATATTTAAATATTAATATTAAAAATAATAAATTTATTTAGATATATATAAATTATTAAGTTGATGAAATGAAATTAAATATATTGCAATAGTATAAGTTTACATACTTTTAGTATATTAATGAATTTAATATAATATAACATAAATAATTAAAAATTCATGAATATATTTTTGCCATAATAAATACATTACAATACAATATCAATACAATAAAATAATTTGAATAAATACATTATTATATAAACAATTATCTAATACTATGTATCTATTACGTATTTATGGTGAAGTCCTCTTCACCAACCTCATGTTATCTTCATACTGTAATTTAATCTGCAATAAAAACTCTCCAAAAAATCTTTGCAATTAAAAAATAGAATTCAGTAGATTATACCGAAGTACAATTATTACAAAAAACTATCAGTAAATATATGTTTCTTCAAGTAACAGATCGTAGGCAAATTCATATTAAATTATGAATTTTCCTTTTATGATATAAATTAAATTAAAATGTAATGTAATATAATACAAATAAAACATAATAAAATATAAATACAATGAAATACTATTATATAAATAACTAAAGATCTTAAAAACCATACAACAATATTAAACATATATACATTATCAGGTTTCAAGATAAAAAAAGCAATAATTATAAATAATTTGAACAAATTTACATTATATAAATAATTATCTAATATTATGATCCCATAATATATTTACGAAGAAAATGAAGTACTGTTCACCAACTTCATGCTAAGTTAATATGCAAAAATCTCTCATAATAATTATTGCAATTAAAAAATTAATTCATTCTATTATACCAAGTACAATTATAATAAAAGTAATAAAAAAATGTGTGTTTCTTCCAGAAACATATTGTAGGCGAAAATCATATTAAGTTATGAAGTCACATTTTGTCATACACATTAATATTTGTGCACATAAATCTTTATTGTCAATTTATATAATTCATAATTATAATATATATATATATATGTGTGTGTGTCCGTGTCAGTGTCTATGCTACATAGATTAGTAGTCCACAAATTAATTATAAATAAAAAGGAATGAATAAATCTTTTCCATAACAAACACATTACAATAGAAAAAAATAATTTGAACAAATTTACATTATATAAATAATTATCTAATATTATGTTCCCATAAGATATTTACGAAGAAAATGAAGTACTGTTAATCAACTTCATGCTAAGTTAATATGCAAAAATCTCTCAGAATAATTATTGCAATTAAAAAATTAATTCATTATATTATACCAATTACAGTTATAGTAAAAGTAATAAAAAATGTGTGTTTCTTCCAGAACAATATTGTAGGCGAAAAT
>Ga0123342_1002935_pt1 | contig 27968 bp, 13 predicted proteins | sample Turbeawhitnodule_FD_89960 | JGI IMG/M metagenome (GOLD analysis project Ga0123342, IMG submission 89960) | Root nodule microbial communities of legume samples collected from Mexico - Turtle bean Mexico white nodule | ecosystem: Host-associated > Plants > Roots > Nodule | place: Mexico: Nepantla... | reverse complement strand
GTGCAACCTGTATCCAAATACCAAGTCTGATTGTTTGGAGTTTCATTTGATGTGGCTGCCATTAGTACTGCATGATCCTCTTCATCTTGTTCGTGATTACTTTCTTCTTGAGCACAATTGACAACATGATTATCACCTTTTGATCTACACTCATTTGCATAATGGCCACGTTTATGGCAATTATAACACTCAACATTTGATTTATTATAAATGCCTCCTCGTCCTCCGCGACCACGTTCCCCGCGCCAAGCGCCTCCATGATTTTGGCTACCACGACCTTTGTTGAAATAACTACCATGTTCGTGATAGGAGCTACCAATTGAGACTTGTGCTTGCAAAGCCAGTTCAATTGGTTTTTCAATCTTATTGTCATTCATCCGCTGCTCATGCGCTCGTAGAGAACCAGACAATAACCTTATTGTCATTTTTGAAATGTCATTGGCCTCTTCAATTGCGGCAACAACATGTTCAAATCTGAGAGTTAAAGATCTCAAAATCTTCTCCACCTATGCCTACTCCGAATGTGTTTCACCATTGGTCTTCATCTGATTTGTCAAGGCAATAACTTTATTTATATAAACATCAATAGTCTCTGTGGTTTCCATCTGCAGCAATTCATATTGGCGTCTTAGGGTTTGAAGACGCACCCTCTTGATCTTGTCATCACCTTTATAATTAGTTGACAAAATGATCCAAGCCTCACTGGCAGTTGTTGCTCCTTCTATCTGCTCAAACGTCTCGTCATTCATCCCTTGATGGATGAGATACAAAGCCTTATTGTCCTTCTTCTTCTAATCACGATGTGCTACTCGTTGCGCCTCAGTTGCATTATCACCTAATGCAGACACTTCACTCTCAACGACATCCCATAACTCATGATAATAAAACAAAACTCTCATTTGCACAGACTGATAATTGGGTAGAGTTCATGATAACAGACTAGCTCTGATACCAGTTGTAGGAACTAATTGAAGGAAATAAGAGAAGGCAAAAGGTTGTAGCAACTGATTGAACGTAATTGCACAAAACTGATCTTATTCATTTTGATTTACTCAATCATATATATAATATATATAAAATCAGAATTAATAATAATAAAATCTGAATAACCAACATAAATAATCTCAAATCCACTCTTTAATCCAAACAAAGCTTAGAATAATTTAATTTAAAAAATGTCACTGCGTTTTGAAGGACAACGTCTGATCGTAAAAACACCTTGTTGAAAAAATACTTTCTGCAATAGTGTAGATATGCGAGTCATTCTCATTTTTCAATTTGTCAATTTTTATTCAATGTGACTTTATGTTCATACTTGCACTTTCTCTCATCTTTAGCTTTGTTGTTCCCCCCAAAGTGAAAGTATTTTTTTTTCATCTACAAGCATTCACTGGTGATGCTTGAGACCTTACCAAAACTTATTCGTTAATATATAACTTGCAACCTTATTAGTTTAAAGTTTGTTGTGAAATTGTATGTTTAACAATTGTATTAAAACAAAACTTAGATACAGGAAAATAAGTCCAAAATAGAGTTAAAAGAGAAACTCATTATATTATAATACACCCAACACAACAAAATTAAGAGAGAAGACATACTAACAAACTAAGAGAGAAAACATAATGAAAAATTACTATAAAATTCACATGTTCATTATATTTTAGTTTTTTAATTGTAAATAATATAGATTTAGATTAAATTGTTTGTTGTACAATATGTAATTTTTTGTTTTAAGATTAGATTATTAATTGAATGACCAAAAATTAATTTGCTTTTAAGTATTTTTTATTTTCTTATTTTTGTATTTATTATTATTATTATTATTATTATTATTACAAAAAAGAATTAAATTAATTAAAATGAGATACTTTAAGTATATCCAACCCGTTTATATGATCTCTATATGACACCTCTTCCCTTCCTAAGAAAAAAACTACCGTAATAAATCATAAAACAATAAACACCTAAAAGAGGACCATATCCTAGACACCTTAAAAAAATATTATTTAATTTTTTAAAATGGTGGAACTGTTTTCTTTTTAAGTTTGGATGACCCATTTTTACCTTTTCTTTTAAGAAATTTTCACAATAAAAATCTTTGCACATTTCTATTTTTATCTTTTCCATATATTCTCGTCTGATTTTTTATTCATTTAATACTCTGTTATTAATTGTTATCATTGTATTTAAATTCTCTACGAAGTAAGCCTGATAAATAGTTTATAAATATTTATACTCTTTATATTCAAATTAAGAAAGAAAAAAAATTTACACTGATTAAGAAAGTTGATAAAATTTGTTTAGTTTCACTTATTTCAATTTGAAAACGTTTTTTTCTTTTAAAATACTCGTTATTATATAAACAAATTATTGAAAAAATCAACCATGTAAATATTTTAGAAATAATATTATTAAGTGAAGTTAAATTAAATTATATTTAAGTTTATCACATGGCAATTTTTTATATTTAAAATTAATATAAATATGAATGGTGTTTACACTTTTTATGTTGAAGGGAAAATGTATCATTAAAATGATGAGAATAATATTAGTAGAAGAGACTCATTTAAGAAATAATGTTAAGAAACTCATTGTATTTAATTTTTATTAATGTTTATTTATTATTTTTCTTTAATCAAACAATTTAACTTTTACTTTAATATTTTTATGTCTTTTTTAGTAACGTATTTTGATAGACCGTTTCTATATTAATATTTAACTAGTTATCAGAGTTTAAACTACTAAATTTATAATTTATTTAGTTAATAGTTAAAATTTTGATAATTAATTAGATGTATAAATTTAAAAATTATTTATTAATAAAAAAACTAATTTAGATATAATAACTTTTTTAGTCTTTAAAATAATATTTAATTTAATCAATACAACAACAAATTATTTTTTTCTCTAAAACTAATTTCTATTTAATGATTTTTTAGTAGTGTTATAAAAATATTTAAAAGGAAAAATTACAGTTTTCTCATGTATATTAAATGAAAATTGTATTTCCTATATGTTTTTAATTTAATAACGTTAAAATTTATAATTTTTAAATAAGAATTTACTAACTTTTTTAATTCATTAACGATACTCACTCATTTCTTTTAAATATATAATAAATGAAATTGAGTGTCACATTATTAAACTATAAAAAATAAGCGAATTATTTATTAAAATCATAAAAGTATAGATGTCTATGAGTATAAAATTATGAATATCATTTTATCAAAAATATAAGATGGGTAACTGAAGGTAATTTTTCTATATTTAAAAGATATTTATTAATTAGTAATAAATAATTTAGAAAAAAAGGTATTTGGGCAGAAGTCAAAATTAGTGAAGGCATTAAGCAAGAGACATACGATGCATTCCACCAACGACAATGTCCTAACATCTGAACTGCCGCATCCGCCAAATTTTTCCAATTTTCCTCCCTGTTCTCCACGTGTCTCTCTCGCATTCGTTCCTCCTTTTTTTTTTCTTTTTTCTTTTTTCTTTTTTCCTCTCTCTTCACGCACACCACCACACATACTTTCTCTCTCCTTCCACTTTTCGCTCTTCTCTCTCGTCGGAATATCTTCTCCTTCTTCCACTCTCTCCAATCTTTCTTTTTGTCTCAGCACACCCACTTCTAGAGAGAGAAAATTCACCTCGTGTCTTTTCCAAAAGCATCAACTTGAGGAGTCTGAGACTGAGACTGAGACTGAGACTGAGAGTGGGTGTTTTTCACTTTTCGTTTGTTTCAACTTTCAACTCTCTCTTGCCTCTCCCACTTTTCTATGGTGTTATTTTTCTGGGAAATATTATTATTTTAAGCCCATGTTGTGGTAACTTGCTTTTCGTTCTTTTCTTTGTTCTGTTTCTTCTTCTTCTTCTTATCTTGTTTCTCTTTTACCTTTTTATTTTCTTTGGATGAACTGCACCCACAGGTCAGCTTCTCACTGAAGCGTAAACAAGGAATATGATATACTTTTCGGGGTGGGGGAGGGAAGAAGATTGTTACTGATTTTTTCAGGTTCACGTGAGAGGAAAAAAATTGTGTTTTTATTTTTCTTGTTTTGGAGTTTTGGATGTTGTTGATGAGGGGGGTTAAAGTTTGAAGAGGCTGTGTGGGGAAGGGAATATTAGCAATCAGTGGAATTGGGATTGATTTTTACTATGGAGACATGTTTATTTAGAAAGGAAGATTCTGGGGCTGTTGGTTTTGTTCTGTACTTGTTGGATTAAAAGAATTGTTTTTTGTGAGTTTTGAAAAAAAAATAGTGGGGATAACGATTAAAATGAGGAATTCGGGTATAGTTTAAGGTCGCATCATGAGTTTCCGAGAGGGAAAGTTAGGAGAAGAGAGGGAATGTGAAGAATCGGTGTTGGGGAGCACTGAATCCAAATCAGTGAGGGAAAATGGGTCATTGACAGCCACACAGCTAACAATTGATGAGAATCTATTGGTTGACCCTAAACTACTCTTCATTGGGTCCAAGATTGGTGAAGGAGCTCATGGTAAAGTTTATGAAGGAAGGTCAGTGGCTAAGCCTTTGATGTGTATATCATGTTTTGTAATTTGTATGTCATGCCTTAATTTCGTTATGTTTTCTTTACAAATTGTCTGAGAAGTTATGTCAGATCATACAGTCTTGGGATATTTATCTACACTTTAGTTTTCATCATTATGTATATTTTTGTCCCATTAGCTGGCGGAATTATTGTGTTTTGCTTTTCTGTTGTGGCTAAGTGCTAAGTAAGAAGTCAAATGTTTGCTGTGGCTGATTGTTCAGCTAAATCACTTTTTACTTTTGTCGTTGAGTAAATAAGAACTGAGCCTTTGTTGGTTCAAGCAGTAAATAACCACCTTCACAAATTTCACCTACAAAGTTTGGTTTGCCCCTTCTACTGATTTGACATCTGAGGTTCCCACAACACCAACAAGCTCATCATTGGCATGGTATTGATTTGATTTTTCTTAAGAACAATTGATTTCTGGCTCTTGTATAGTGTTGGATTTTTCTTTATTGTGATGGTTTAACTGTTGCTGGTTATTAGAGTACTTGTTCAACAGTATGCTTGTGTGTGTGCAACAAGTGGTTTGCTGGAAGTTGGAGTTATGGTTTATGTGGGTTTAGATTAATATTTTTTCAGGTATAGAGATCAAATTGTTGCAATCAAAGTTCTGCATCGTGGGAGCACTTCCGAAGAAAGAGCTTCCCTTGAAAATCGTTTTGCTCGAGAAGTTAATATGATGTCTCGTGTCCACCACGACAATCTTGTTAAGGTCAGTTCTATTGTAGCAAAAATATCTTTCCTGTTTCTGTAAATTCTGTTTTATTGAAGCCTGTGCAATTATGTTAAGTATTACAGTTTATTTTCCTTCATGCTAGTATGAATTGATGGTTTTCTCTTGTGGAAGATAACAATCCAAGTATGTTTTCTTTCCTCGTTATTATTTTTTTGCAGTTTATTGGAGCATGTAAGGATCCTCTTATGGTAATAGTTACAGAGCTATTACCAGGGATGTCACTGCGTAAATATTTAATGAGTATCCGTCCTAAACTATTAGACCTTCATTTGGCCATCAACTTTGCTCTTGATATTGCTCGAGCCTTGGATTGGCTACATGCCAATGGAATCATACACAGAGATCTGAAACCTGGTATTTTATATATGTAGCATATTATGTTTAATGGATAAATTGTATACTAGGTGATTTGTTATGGATTCCATGATTGTACTGTCCTTGGGTGACTAAAAATTGTTCTTGTAGTACTTACAAGGTGGATAAATTAATCTGTTTGCTGCAGCTTAGGCACTTAAACCTTGTAGAAATTCTCTTATTTAAGTTCTCCAACTTTCTGATTTTCTTCTACTATAGTGTTTCTGAAGAAGATTATCCTAGTAGGGCTTTACTTTCGTCAAAATTATTTTTGCTACATTCTCTTCAATTAATGATGAGAAAAGGAGAGGTTGCAATGCAAATGTCATGTGAAAACATACCTTAGCCAGTAATTCTTCGTTGGAACTTGACTCTTACAGAAAATGGTAGAAGCTTTTGACATGGATGTCATAGTTTGAGATCTGAGATTGATTGATGACTCTAGCATTAAAATGTGTATCCTTATTCAACTAAGTTTTTGAAATTGTCACAATGCAGACAATCTGTTGCTTACAGCGGACCAGAAGTCTGTTAAACTTGCAGATTTTGGCCTCGCAAGAGAAGAAACTGTGACTGAAATGATGACTGCAGAAACAGGAACTTACCGTTGGATGGCACCAGAGGTATGTTGTTATCTTGGAACATGATGCTTTTGTGCACCAGCTAGTCAAAATTTTGGTGTTTATTCTCCTGATTCATGATGTCACCATTAACATAAAATGACAATTGTTGCACTGACATGATATAAGATGAATGGGAGACTCAATTCAAACCATCAAGTTGTAGAGACTGAATCTAATACTAAAACCAGCAATTATATACACTTTAATTTCAGACGTGTTTTGCTAGAATGGTGGACAATACAATTTTTCAGCATCAAACCGATTAATATCATGCAGTATAATCGCTGCATTGCTGGTTTTGTGTAGTCCCTGCATTGCTTGTGAGTGAATATTTGCAGCAGCATAATGTTTCTTCTTCGGTTGAGTGAGTGCACTCCCAATATATATATATATATATATATATATATATATATATATATATATATATTTAAATTTCTACCTATGAAAAGACCTAGTTTACACAAGTGGAGTTTAATTATTTCTCTGAGCAGATAAGACCCATTAGCAAATTCCATTTTTCTGAATAGCTGATCACCATTTAGTAAATTCCCAAGTCTCCTGTAATTTTTTTAGTACAGTAATGCACATATTTAGGAGCCTCTAGGGCACCAAAATCTGCACATTAAGAATGCATTATTATTATATGCTTTGTTTATATACATGGGGTTTGTTTTGACACCTTACACCAATTTTTGCAGTTGTACAGTACTGTGACTTTGCGTCAGGGAGAGAAAAAGCACTACAACAACAAGGTTGATGTATATAGCTTTGGAGTTGTTCTATGGGAGCTACTAACAAACCGCATGCCATTTGAAGGGATGTCCAATTTGCAGGCTGCTTATGCTGCTGCATTTAAGGTATTAAATTCGATATCACTAGGTTCTTATCATCAATCTCATTTGTTTAAAGTTAGAAATAACTGATACAAATTTCTCTATGATGTGTGTTTATAACATGCATACTTCCCTTATCCATACCATATATGCTGTTGATGCATTAAGGTTATGTTGGCTTTCAAAAGCTACCTTTTATGGGAATAATTTGATTTGTTACTTACTATTGCTAATCATGAAATGGTTTGCATTTGAGATTGTAGCAAGAGAGGCCCTGCATTCCAGATGATATATCCCCTGAACTTGCTTTTGTCATACAATCATGCTGGGTTGAAGATCCTAACATGAGACCTAGTTTTAGTCAGATCATCCGCATGCTCAATGCGTTTCTCTTCACTCTCTCACCACCATCTCCTCCTTTGCCACCACCTAACAATCAACCTGAGGTGGCTACCACCAGCAATGGCACCATTACTGAGTTTTCTGCCCGAAACAGAGGAAGGTTTGGTTTTCTTCGCCAATTGTTTTCTTCAAAGAGGACCAAAAACTAACTTTAAGTGCTAAATTTTTTAAAATCCCCTTTTGTTGTAGATGAAAAGAGTTGCCATTCTATGGCATACAATTTTAGTAAATTTATGAGTAACCAAAAGGATGTAACATGTTCTACAAAAGAAAGATTGTTGTTTATAGACTTTTGAAAGATTAAGGAAAAGAAAATAGGATTGTTTACATTATCTTCTAAATCTTGCTGTAAAGGAACTAATTAGTTTAGACATTTTACTATTCTAAGAAAGGTTATTATTAATTACTGTGTAATACTGATTCATTGTAAAATGGTTGTTTCCAAAGGATGTGGTTTGTGTTAATTTGGCGGCGCATTATGCTACTTCTACAGCAGCATCTCTTTTCCTTATATTTTTAAATTATTCTTAGTCTTTATGATGATATTTATATCAACTTAAATAAATCATTTCTTAATATAAATATCTGGAAATAAAATTTAAACAATTGTAAAGATTAATGGAGTTATTAAATCAAATTTATATTGGATTTTTATTTCAGTTTCCTAGTTCACATTGATATTTTTCTATCTTTAGAATATACATTTTTATTGTGTTTTTAAATAAATTCAAATATACTTTTATTTACACATTTTTAATATGGATACTATATTTTTTGTCACGTGATTGATTACATTATAAACAACCGTCTATAAATATCTTGCAGACTCGTTTCCCATGAGAAATATCTGAAACACTGCACAGTAACTATTGTTTGGATTCTAACTGCCATTTCTGACAATTTTCACTTATTGCGCATCATTACTTTACAGAGAATCTCTTTTAGAATTTTAGCTTTTCAGAGTTATCTTTTCTTTCATTCAGTCGTAACACATGTTTATAATTATTTAGGTTAATCACACTTTCATATATATATATATATATATATATATATATATATCATATTCTAAGAGCTTTTTGAAGAGTAATGTATTATTAATTGCTTAAAGGGGATTTCACCAACCTAATTCATAAAACCATCTTTTGTTTGGCCATCAACTAAAGTTGCACCACCAATCGTCTTTAATTTCACATGTTTGCTTTTGTAGCCTCATGTTTCTTGCTCTGCCAAAGAAGAAAAATCTTTCTCATTTCCTACTCTTTTTATATTTTTTATTATTATGTTTTGGGAAAATAAATAATACTTTTAGCACACATGTTTTTTTTTTTTTTATTTTACGAAATTTCCTTTATAATTACTTTTGAGGAAAAAGTAAAAATAAAAGAGTTATGTAAATTAACAATCAGATTCTGGATGATACACAAATTGTGAATCAAAGAGTTAAGCAACCAAATTCTTTGGAATGGGGGGTGAAAAAAGAGTAAAGAAATGAAAATAAATATTACAACTTTTTCCCTGTTTTCCTTGATTATTTAAGACATAAGTTATGTATATATAACACTTTCTTACTTATAATATGATATTTTCTTTCTATTTATGTTAGTTATATAATTCATTTTATATTTTTTCTTTTCTTCCAGTTTTTATTTTTAGGGTTGAATATGCTATTTCTTTTCATTTTCTTTTTTCAAAACTATTCTTTTAACTGTTCTTGACTTGCACAATTGTTTATTATTGGTTTTAGCACTTAAGATCAATGGTAAAATATAGTCGTCCCCACCATTTTTTCTCTCTCTTCTTTTTCTTATTTTCTCTTTCTCTCTCTCAATTTCTTTCTCATTTCTCTCTTTATTTTCTCTCTCATACCTCATATATTCTAAAATTTGATCACTTCATATTGTAGCTTAGGAGTAAGTTCATTTTTACTCTAAAAATCTTTTTTTTTTCTTTTTTTTTTCTCTCTCTATGATTTAGTCATCAATCTTAGTAGGGCCAATTGAGAAAAGTTGTTTCTCTCAACTTGATTAATCTCATACTAAAATTTGGTAATATTTGGATAAGTTGCTCTAGGTTCCTAAATTTTGTAGTGATTTCCCTATTTGAGATAGAATTTCCATCAGTAAAATTTCAAGTAAGGGAAACTAACTTTAACTTTCAATAGTACCCTACGCTTGAAGATCTGAATGTGAAGGGGACGTTATCTTAGGTTTCAATTTCTCTTACATGAATGTTAGTTGATAAAATTGTTTGATTTTATGTTGTGTGAACATGTATGAATATTATATTTTGATAGTTTGAAAGTTAAATATTGTTTTTGATGTTGAAAAAGTATGAATTTTTAAATGTTATGTAATTGAATTATATGTATTATATATGAATGATGAAAATTGTATGAAATTGATGTCATACATTTGGAATAATGGATGAGTTGTTGTTTGATGACATTAAGTATGAAAAACCCATGTTTAACACAAACCCTCTAGCTTCACTGATGATCTAAGTCATATGGACTAAGATATCATGTGGTGAGAAGCTAAGAGAGAATTCATACACATCGGGTCCAACGGTAGACACTCACTATTGGGTGTTTGAACTTACCCGGATCCTTTCTCTTAGATTCGTTGGTAATCTTTGGATTAGGCGTTAATATCTGGTAGTGGCATACTTAGTGATTCTTCCAGAAGACGATGAATTCATGTGTAGTTAGTGAGATTGAAATGAAATCCAATGATTGTGATTGAAAATAGATCCATGTGTGGTCTATATGAATGATGAAAATGATATTGAAATTTTATATGACAACATTTAAAAAAAATGTTTATAAATGATTGGTTCTTTTTGCATGAATTAAATATGTTATAAAATTTATTTTCATTAACTTACCCTTACTTTTCTTATTGTGTTAGTGATTGTATTATATACATGAGTAAATGATCAAACGGGCGTCGGAGGGGTTGAATGGCTTTGAGATGTAATTTTAAATCTTATATTGTTGATATTTATATTTCTATAAGTTATAATCTTATAATAGAAATATTTTGAAAATCTCCAAGTCTGCATAAAAATAAGTAGAACTTGTATTGTAATAGTTAAATGTAATTTTTGGGGTGTTACATAAAATATAACTAAAATAAAATAGTTTTACAAAATTTAGATTGAAAATATTCTAATAATGTGTAAAAATATTTAAAAATGTTAAAAATTATAATGCAAATTTTCTTAAGTTTGAAATAGCTTTGTGGTATTTTCATTAAAAAACATTGCAAATGTTAAATAAAATATAAAATATAATAAAAAAATTGAAACATTGCAAAAAAAAAAATATATGTATAGGCACACACCTAGTAATTTTAAAAAAATAGTATTATAAGATTTCAGACTAAAAAATATTGAAATTCAGTATAAAATATGGTGAAAATTATAAAAAAAGTATATGTAGAATATTACAAAATAGAAGATTTAAAGAAAAATAGTGTTACATTTGTTTAATGTCTATATATCAAACTGAAGAAAGTTTTTGTCTGATAGTTCTTACATGTACAAACTGAAGAAAAACATAGAAATAGATTATCCTATATCTAAACAGACAAAATCTGTATTTACAGTTTTTCCTTTCATACACAGAAGAAATTCCAAACATAGGCACAAGAAACATATGAACCACCAACATATCTAAGGTTTCCCGAATTCTTAGTTCCCTCCATGTTCCTTAACGAAAACCCTATATATATGTTTGACCTAATAGCAATTCTGAATTGACGAATCCCTTCCCAAACCAGGTTCTGAAAATCGATAATACCATCAGAAGAACACGATGGGAAGCACAGGGAGTGGGAAGGTGAGCAGTTACTGCATGGGTGTGGTGGCGAGCATGATGGTGTTGGGGGTGGCGATGAGCGAGTTAACGTGCTTGGATATGAACCCTGTGATGAAAGCATGCGGTGATTACGCGAAAAATGGAGGAGAAACTGTCCCTTTAGATTGCTGCATGCTGATCATAGAGCTGAGAAACAAGGCAATGTCTACACATAGTCAGCAAACAACTTGCCGTTGCCTTCAAGAGGCTGCTCAGAGTTCCCCTGACCATATCAACCACGAAGCATATTCAAGCCTTCCTTCAAGGTGTGGCGTTACCTTTCCCTACCAATTCAGCCTCACCATGGATTGCGACAGGTACATAATTCATCATCTATAAAGTTCGGACACTCCTCTTAAATAACGTGTCGGTGTTCGTTACTCGTATCGGACACTGACACTCGTATGACACATGTAGGCCACGTATATGTGAAATCTTTAATTCAAAAAGTATTTGTTAGATTTTTGACAATTCCTTCTAACACAATTTTTAAAAAAAACATTAATTTTCTAAAAATTCAAACTTTATTATATAAATTGTTATTGTAATTATAAAAATAAGAAACAAATCATTGTGAACCAGTCATGAAAAACATCTTTTTCTCCAAAAAATAATCTGGAACATACTTGTGCACATAAATCTTTATTGTCAATTTATATAATTCATAATTATATAATATATAGATTCGTGTCCTACATTTTAGAGATTTTATGTATCTCCGTGTCCATGTCGTATCAGTATCCGTGTCAGTCTTTGTGCTACATAGCTCATTACCCTTCTTCTTCCTTTGATATATTCAATTAAATAATGCATATTTTAAATATAGATAATGGGTATATAGAGAGCATTATATATTAGTCTGAAATTCAGTTGTTGATTACCATTTTCAATTTGTTGCAGCCTGCATTAAGCAGCAGCTTGAGGGTTTACTCATGAAAAGGGGTACGCTACGTCATATATGTTGTGCAGATTCATTTAGGTTTTCTTTCGACCAGAGTGGTAAGGAAAACAAAGGAAGGGAAAAAGAATGTAAAGCTAGGTTATATGTAGAGAGAGAAAATGAGTAGAAAATTTGTACATATGATTGATGTGAATGAATTGAAAAAAGAATTGTTATATAAGCAATTTATTTATAGAAATATTCTGTTTCAAAATTGTTAAGATTAATATAATTTTATTTAAAATAAGCATGAAAATGTTAAAATAAACATGACTTACACAAATACTTTTATCTTAAAATTTATAAAAATATTTAAAATAAATATTTGTGGTTTGGTACCTACAATCTAGAGTTTTTGACCATTATGGAGTTATTTTTTTTGCTTTTTACCAAATGGGGTCCGTTTAAAAAAAATTACAAATTTAGGCAAGTCGTGCCAATTCGGCATGACTTCATATGCACAAATCATCCCAATTAGACACGACTCTGTCATGTCATACTGAAGTCGTGTCAACTTGGTACTACTTCTGTCTTGTCATACTGAAGTCGTGCCAAGTTGGCACGACTTCTGTCCTGTCATACTGAAGTTCTGCCATGTCATAATTTTTATTTTATTATTTATATATTGGGTAGTAAGTTATTTAATGTTAAAAATTAATTTGATACATAATTTTCTAAGAGTGTTAGTTTTAAGGAACAAAAAATTGGATAATCGTGTATGGATCATGTTTGACGGTAATGTAATACAATAATTTGATTAATTAAAAAATAAAGAAAATTGTTATTGAATTTGAAAATAAATAGGTAAATGAAAATTTATTGTATTTGGAAAATAAATAGAGAATTGTTGTGAATTTGCAAAATAAAGAGCTTGAGAAGTAATTATTTTACAGAACACGTAATGATGATAAGAGATTAATTAGAACTAAACAAACTAGTAAGATTCATTACAAGATATAAAATAAAAATATAAAGTTGAACTAGAAGTAAATTATTTATGGAAAGACGTGCCAAGTTGGCACGACTTCAGTATGACAAGGCAGAAGTCGTGCTAAGTTGGCACAACTTCAATATGAAGTGGCAGAGTCGTGTCTAATTGGGACGATTTGTGCATATGAAGTCGTGTCGAATTGACACGACTTGCCTAAATTTGTAATTTTTTTAAAACGGACCCCATTTTGGTTAAAAGCAAAATACAATCTATCATCTCATAATTCTAAATCATAAGTTATTCTTTCGTTTATGATGGACATTAGTTGTACAATTGTTGATGTGTGGGTTGCTTTCTTGCTCTTCATTTCAAGTTTTCTCCTTTAATTTTTTATGTTCGGTCAGGGTTAACCTGAATAAGGTACTCTGACGATAAAGTAAGTACTTTGTATTAAGAGTGTATAGTGAAAGTTGATTAAAGTGTACCTTATTTCTCTGCGGAGGGTTTATTTATAATGTTTAATCATGTAGCCTTTGTTGTGATAGGCTAAATCTATCAAATATCAATGTTAACTGATTTCTATCATGATCCCTGATTTATAGGGAGATATATTAGTATATTGGAATATTGGTATATTTGATGAATATGTTTAATAAATCGATATCTTCCACTAAATCACTGTTAGCTGATTTTTCGGGGATGTCACCTGGATTCGGTGGGACATGATTATGATTCGTAGGGAGTTTCCATAATTGTCATTACTGTCATTTATTGAGCATCTTTAATGTATATTAATGTGGTTGGTCAGTTACCGAGACCGAGTGACATGGTTTGTCCGGTACTGACCAGTACACTTGTCCTCCAAGCTCGATGTGTTTACCTCAGAAGAGATGGGATGTGATTTTGGGTGTCCCGAGGCACCTTTGAGATAAGTTACTTATGCAAAATTAAGTGTTAGTCTTTTTAAAAAAAAGTTTGAACAACCAAATGATATGCTCGCATCAGTTCTATTGTCTAGTCGTTTGGATAGTCACTTTTAAGGCAATTTCTAAGTGGTGTATGCTTTTACGCATATAATCAGTAAGAGCCTCTAATGTTTAAGCAGGTTGCCTTAGTCGATAGACACTTTTAAGGCAATTTCTGTGTGGTGTATGCTTTTACACATATAATTAGTAAGGGCCACTAATTTTTAAGCAGGTTGCCTTCGTCGAAGAGTTGTATGTAATGTCGCGTTCGTTCAACAAAGACTTTTACTTGTTAAGCAAACTGCCTTAATCGAGTAGTTTATTTGTATGGTAATGGTCGTTAGTTGTTAAGCGGATGCCTTGATTGTGCAGTTGACGGTCGGTAAGGGTTACTAGTTGTTAAGCAGTTGTCTTAACCGAGTAGTTTATTTGTATGGTAAGGGTCGCTAGTTGTTAAGTGGTTGCCTTAACCATGTAGTTGACAGTCAGTAAGAGTTGCTAGTTGTTAAGCAGCTGCCTTAACCGAGCAGTTTATTTGTATCGTAAGGGTCGTTAGTTGTTAAGTGGTTGCCTTAACCGCGTAGTTGGTCGATAATGGTTGCTAGTTGTTAAGAGGTTGCTTTAACCGTGTAGTTGACTGTCGCTAAGGGTTACTAGTTGTTAAGAAGCTGCCTTAACCAAGTAGTTTATTTTTACGGTAAAGGTCGTTAGTTGTTAAGCGATTGCCTTAATCGAGTAATTGGTCGATAAGGGTCGCTAGTTGAGTGGTTGCCTTAATCGAGTAATTGGTCGATAAGGGTCGCTAGTTGTTAAGCAGCCTTAACTGAGTAGTTGGTCAATAAGGATCTTTAGTTGTTAAGCGTCTACCTTAATCGAGTAGTTATTCGATAAGGGTCAGTAGTTGTTAAGCGGCTGTCTTAACCGAGTAATTGGTCGATAAGGGTCCCTAATTGTTAAGCGATTGCTAATGACTTTTCTACGGCAAGTGCACCGCATTGTCAAAATTAATAATTTGTCCCTGAAGACAGATATCAAATCCACAATGAACAAATGAATAATGAAGTAAAAGAATTATTAAATAGAAAACATACTTTGTAAACCGCATAAGCCCGGCAGAATTAAGATTCAATTTGTAAACAATATGAAACTTACAAAATTATAATATTAAAATGTTATTTATACTTACAAATGATAATATTAAAATATTATTTTGAAGTCGGGTCGATACTCGTAAAATTAATTATAACTCTCCCGTACCCGACTACTTGGGTCTGGTCATAGATAATAATTGCTTTATTTAAACATCTTAAATTAATTAAACATTTTAACTAAGATTCAGTTTGCTTATTTTGCATCGAGTAACTTTCATGAAAGAATCATTTCCAGAACAGTTCAAATATTCATTGCATTGCATATTAAATCATTTTCAAAACAGTTATAATTGATCCAAAAAGCTTCAAATAAATAATATGCAGTAACTTCTACATTAGCTTATCTGGTGACTGGTGGCAAAGTCTCTTAAAATAAGCTCCACCTCTTCCACCACCCCTAGTTTTTGGAACCACTTAGCTAATACCGCAGAGGCTTCTTCCCCAACCATGATGCCATCTTTCTCCAAATCTAGTAGAAATTCTAATGCTGCATTTATTTTGCTTTGCTTCTCATAAGCAACCAATACTGAAGCTATGCATTTATCAGTGGGTTTGATACTTGCTCTTCTCATATTTTCAAATGCAATTAGAGCCTTTTGACTTTGTCCAGCCATTGCATAAGCATTAATAACCAAACTACACATCTTATCATTAGGGGTTATACCAGCCAATTGAATTGCATCAAACACCCTTTGTGCACCTTCAGCATTGCCAATCATAGAGTAGGCTCTAAGCAGTGCCTTGTAAACCTCACTGCTTGCGGTTATTTCTTGTGCCTCCATTTCTTGAAGCACATTCTCTCCTTCTTCAGGCATTCCAGCTCTGATGTAGGCCATGATAATTGAGCCATATGATCTTTTATCCAAAGGTTCGCCAAGTGATTCGATCTCTTCAAAATACTCCTTGGCTTGGTCATGACGGCCAGCCTTGCTGTACATGTGCACCATGGTAGTCAGAATTACTTGATCATAGATGAAGCCCCTTTGCTTCATGAGTGTGAGAAAATTTTCAGCATCTTCTAGCAGATTGTGCTTTCCATAATAATGGATTATCTTTGTATAGTCACGAATATTGACATCAAAGGATTCTTCTTGAAAAGCATGCTTTGCCACCTAAAAATGTGTATAGATCAACAGAATAATTTTAGACTGCAAAAACTAAAACATAAAAAAATGCAAACAAAATATAAGTTGCATGGGTTCAGGTAAGAAAGTTATCACCTACCTCGATAAATAGTTGGGAAAATATTCAACACAAAGGAAATCACTCCCTTGCTACACAAACTTTGTAGACAGACAAGAACATTTAGATGGTCAGAGGAAAAAACTGCATTTCCCCTCTATTACTAATCACAACCATAAAATGTAGAAAACGTCAATTTTCATAATGAATGTATATTTAACTTTTTATTTTACTTAAAGGTCACTTCTCTACATTTTTGTAAATACATAACCCTCAAACTGGCATCTTTGCATGAGACTTCACATTTAAAACCAACAAAACCAATGGTAAACAAAACACTACCATATGCCAATTGGAATTTCGATAGTTGGCGTAAGTTCAAACCTCACTGCAACTGGTGTATCAAGGAAACAAAAAATGTGAAATACCTCAAGGTAAACAGGATGCTCCATTATTCTCAACTCTTTCAGAACTGAAAGCCAGTCTGCTCTGATAGGGTTCATAATCCTCACCCATGATTCCAAAAGATCAGATATGGTGCCTTTCTCTGCAGAAAAACATATAATCTGCCTCATCAAGGCTTTGCTTCGTTTCGACATCCTGAAAGGAAGTTCAGATATGGCCTGTCGTTGTTCTATCGTGACATTTTTGCCAACCTCAATCCACCTAAACCTTCTTTCATTTTCTTCACTGACTTCTTTAACAATTTCCTTCATACCAATACCAGCTAGTACTGAATCAAAACGGTGTTTGTGGAAACGAAAATAAATTGGGTTTTGGCATAATGAGTGTCTTCTAGTCAGAACACCACAATTGGTTATTGAGTAGTGTGGGTAATTCAAGTTGCACACGAGGTTATTATTGCAGTAGGTGCCCATCATTGAAGTATTTGATCAAAACTAGAACCTGTTATATCCTAATGATATTTAAACCAATAAATCAAAAGATTCACATCACAATAAGCTAGCACAAGCAGCCACAAAATGAAGCATAGATCTCTTACTCCATTTCTTAAAATTTAATACCGAAGCAAACATTGGTAATTAATTTATTTATTAACTTGATTAATAGAGAAAAATGCAAACAACTTATTATTCCTGTCTAATAGCAATTATTTTTAAGGACATTTTTTGTGCTGGAGGTGAGACTTCAGCAACAACCATAGATTGGACGATGGCTGAAATAATGAAGGACTCAAGAGTAATGAAAAAGCACAAGCTGAGGTTAGAGAGGTATTCCAAATTTTGTAAGCAGTGCCTCTTAAGAGATATGTAATATTTTAACAATCAGATAATATTTGTTTACCAGTAAGATGGTTACAAATATCTTTCTTTAGATTTTTTTCACAACCAAACCAATTGCATTGCAACGTACATACCTTCGCGGATGGTTCGACGTAATCGGTTTCGAATCATACAGTTGGTTTAGGGATGGATAATATAAAGAGGAAAATGTTCATATGCGCCACAAATTCATTCGTACCATTTATATAGTTGGTCTATTTAACCATTTTTAGACTATTCATAATAAATTGAAAACAATGCTTACCAAGTGCTCGATGAAATGTTTCAATCAATTCAATGGACACAAGACCAGAATAGTGCCGCCATTCGTTCAGCAACACTGCAGTCAGCTGTTTCTAATTCACCAATTAGACAGAACTTGAACAATTCCGATCGGAATGCTCTTTCCAATTCAAATCACCGAATTTCGACCACCTTCTCCTCCAATGTTGGCTGCAATTCGTGCAGGGATTTGCTTCTTGTGTACTTTCAATTGCAGAATTTCAACGAATAAGCTCAAACGATTAATTCCGAATCGGATTCCAGATCAAAACGAAAGAACAAATTCGCAAATGAATCGTGCCAAATCAAGTAACGAATCAAGAAATAAAAAAAATCAAAATAAAATCGAAGCAAACTGTACCGGAAAGACTCGTGTCGTCCGTCGCACTGCTTTCAACGTCCACACAGGCTAACACTGCTGAAATTCATGAACACTACACAAACTGGTTTTTCTACTATCACACTATTCATATTATTAAATTAATAACATGAACAATATTAATAATTAATAGGAATAATATTAATTATTAATTATTATTCATATTAATTATTAATATTATTAATTATTAATATTATTCATATTATTAATAATAATATAAATAAAAATCATAACAGTACTAAAAAATTTGTCTGGTGTATTAGTTAAAGTTTTTTTGGTTACGGAAAGAACTTGGTTAAAGAAGAATGAAATTCGAATACACCCTGATTTTATAAATAAAAAATAACAGAAATGTTAACCCAGAACCTACTTCACATAACAACAATGATAAATTAATATGTTAAAATACTTGTTATAGTCAACAGACTTGTATAAAAATAATTTCAACTAATTAATATAGGAAACAACTAGTTAAAATAAACATAGATTTGGAAAACAAAATATTTAAGGAAGATTTCAAATCAGGTTTACTTGGATTATAACTAGATGTAAATTTACAAGACAAAATTCCCCTAAATAGACATACACATATCAACCGATCTTCATGACAGATTTGGAAATCATTCATTGTTCAACTAAGAAGATGAAGAGGAAGTGTTGTAGGATTTTTTTTATATTTTTATTAAAAATAGAATGATAATTTCACCATCCATGGGATACATGATGAAACCATGGGGTTGCAAGAAGAAATTTTTTAAATTCAACTTAGACTAAAATTTAAATGAGTCTAAACCTATTCAAATATATGCTCGTTTTAATAATGTATAAGTGAGTGCAAATATCACCTAAAATGTTGGTTTTGTAAGATTTAAATTAGACTTAAAGTTTACTTCTTTAGATAATATCATAATAATTTAGAATCTATTCTATTAAGAGTTTGTTGATCTTATTAAATTATCCACTATTGGATTGTTCTCAGACTATTCACAAATATATAGTCTCACTAGGTTGATAATTAGGGATGATAAGTGTATATTTATGAGTGAGAAGTGGACTTCTTAATATGGTCATCATCCTTGATTCAATCATTGGTTAAACATAAGATTTAACATTAATTCTTTCATGCAACACTGCTTTAAATAGCTTCCACCTCTTGTGAAATTCAGAAGTATTTATTTCTTATAGAGTATGATGTTGCAGTTTGCTCACTCACCAGTATATCAGTTGTCCTTCAAATTCCACAAGGCATGTTTGGATGATAAAATTATATATTAACCTTATAAATGAAACTATCCATTATGTACTTTGCTAACATGTAAATTTAAGTCAAATACATATTTATAATATTATTAACTGAATATTTAATCATCATTAATAAATATTATGTAAATTTAGAATCTTTAAGTGTAGAATTGTGCTTCCATGAGAAAATCCAATATATGTAGATATGATAGAAAATCCAATATATCATTGGACAAACAACAACATTATAACATTGGTGGAGATGGAGTTCATCATCCTATAGTATAAAATACTCCCTACTGAGAGATCCAGACAAAGGAGGAAGTTAAACATCTTTATTCCCTCTCTTCTGGTTATTATTGCGAAATAGGTATATGTAGTCACAAGGGTAAATCCTTGTGCAAGCTGTTCAAGTTACCCTACAATGAACAAAGTGAACTTGATGTTAGTATCTGCATAAATATACTACATGCATGAACATTTTATATGCTAATGATCAAAGTAACAGAATTATTTAAACACAAGTTCTCTTCAAAGTGACAGCATGACTGATAAATTTGAGGCTTATATAGAATTTGGCTGAAAGATTGTTCATGCGAGTGATCTTACGTGTTGCAGTCAATGGAAGGGGTGACCTTGTAGGGCAAGTTGACCCCACAAGCGCCAGCTAGGGCTGCAAGGCGTGGAACATTGATTCCAGGTATCCTCAAAGCAGTGTTTTTGAGGCACGAACACACAGCTTGTCGATCTGGGGTGGTCTTGGATTGGTCGTTGACGCGCTTCACCCCGTTGCAGCATGGTGCAGGGACTTTGGTACCAGCAGGACCCGTTAGGTAGGATATGCATGGTGCCACAGCCAATTGCACCGACCCACATGGAATCGCTGCTTCTGCCGAGGGCATAATGTGTCCAAAACCAACCATCAGCACCACAACCACGCAGGTAACCTGCAAAACCAGAGGGCTAGCCATGATTCAAAAAAGATGGAGGAGAAAGTTGCAGTTCAAGGGATGATGTTGTTGAGGTTGTGGTTTGTGAATGAAATTTGAAGGGTTTTTATAGAGATGAGGGATTCAACCTGGGATGGTTAGATTATGAAATGTGATCGAATTAAGGAATGGTAGGTCATTTGGTTTTCATTTAATGCAAGAATTGAATGACAGATAACCGGTACTTGCAATAATGCAATACAATGGCAATGTGCATATCACCCTTTTCTGCCTGCCCTAAAATGAGTTTGGGGGGCCACTTTCTTCACAACTAAAGCTTTTCATACAACTTCACCTTTCTGCTAACTTACTTGTTTATTACCCTCCAACTTCTGTTCAACTTTAGCCAATGATTATAATCAAAACACCAAGCATTGAAGCTAAATGAAATTCAGCTAAATGTAATGCTCTCTGTCACTAACTGTTTATCACAGATGCATTCATTGTTTGTTCTGTGTTATAGATCACTTCATTTATCTGCTGTTTTTCCTTGTAATTCGAAAATGCATTTTTGTCAATATTTTTTTTTTCAAAGAATATGTTTTAGATTGATAGATGGTATAAAACTCATTTTATCTCTGTGCTTTTATTTGGATGTTGTTTATTTTAGAATGAGTATTTTGTTGCTGATCTGATTGGAAATCCCTTTACCTATACTTTTTATGATGAAGAATAAAAGCAGTGTACTTGAATTCAGAGAAGTATTAAAATGTGAGTGAAAATTGGATTTAGCACCTAATAATTGCTTTTGGGGAACAAAAACTAATCGAAGTATGAGGTCAAATAAAGAAACACTCACGTCTATTACTTATGATTGATTACTTGAAATCCCTATCATGATTATATATAAGCAACAAATGTTACAAATCAGAAAAGGGAAAGAGGAGTATAAGATAGAATCCATATTGTGTTGGATAGGGATAGACATAAAAAATATGATTATGTAAATGGTTTTCTCAATAAATATATATATATATATGTGTGTAAATATTAAAAAATAGATCAAATATATATATATATATTCATAAAATAATAATTCCAACTCAATTTTTTTTCTATCTTTGTTTATTATCGTTATGAATTTTATATCGCTAATTATATAATCAAATTAAAAATTAAAGCATGCAAGTATGATTAATCCTTATTTATTACTTAATTTTGTAGGATTATTGAATGTATCAAATTATCCCTTTATAAATTGTTATTAGACGTTCAATCCTGCAAATTTAATGTTTGATTTTTCAATTTGGATGAAGTGTGTTAGAAATCTTATAATAATTTTATTGTAAAAAAACATATAATTGAAATTTTTTTTGAAAAAAAAACAATTTATTGATCAAAATCCCATATAGAGAATTACAAAGAATCAACTAAAAAAAGTGTTTAACTTTCCATGCAAAGAAAAAAAATTACAAAGAAAAAAAAAACTATGAAACTCCAATTGAGAAACAAATTTTACCTTACAAATAAATTTTATAAAATTTAGTTAAATTGAAGCCATTTTTTACATTTTCTTTTACTAATAGAATTCTTGTTTCAAACTATGTAACGAAGTCATAAGATAATTTCTATTCACTACAAATAGTTTATAATTTTATTTATTTTTTCTGATAAAAAATAACTTAATAAAAACTTTTGATTCTTAACAATATTAAAAAAAATGGAAGAAGTTAATTGTCCGGCAAAATTTATTTTCATAAACCCAAATGAAAGTCTACATTGCATAAGCATTATGACAAATAGGAGTCACATAAAAATAGAAAATGTTTAATCATAATCGCTAACAAATGATGTGATCTTTTGTTAACAGTTGAAAATATCTAAATAAATATATGTTTGATTAAAAATTTTGAAATTCATGTGAATATTTTTTAATTTTAAAAAAAAATAAAAAAATTACAGTGGTAACTTATTTTCCTTCTAAGTGAAAACAATTGTAAAAAAACATAAAGAAACACTAATGTAGTGTTTGTTTCGAGAAGATTTACTGTATACAAAGAAAATGTAAAAATATAAAAAATAAAAAATGAAAAGTAAAAAAAAAACATTTTGAGATTCAGACTTTCTGGCTTCTTAAGAGAGATTTGGAAAGAAAGTTGTAAATATATATATATATATATATATATATATATTTATAATTACATAATAAAATATAATATAATATGATAAAACAAAATTTAAAATATTGAATGTTAAATAAATTTGTTAGAAAAATATATAATAATTATAATTTATAATTACAAATAATAAATAATAAACTCATATAATAATTATATTAATTATAAAAAATAATGATATTATTTAATATAAAAATAAGTTTTTATTAAATATTTAAAATTAGTAATTGTTGAACTAATATACTTATTTTGTTTTACTTTAATAATATATATAATAAAGTTACATATATAATAAAATTACACTGTAAATTATAACATAGGAATACTAATAGGTCTATAAATTCTATAAACTGATATTAATTTAATACTAACTGTAAATAATTTAACGATAATAAAATATAAATTAATAATCAACAATATTTAAGACTAATAAATCTGAATTAATAAAAAAAATTATATATAAAAATAAATAGTTTGAAAAGAAAGAATTTGAAAATGTAAAATTTGAAATATTAACGGCTAAAAAGAATTACAGAGTAAACTAAAAAGTGTACTGGAAAATACTTATTATAAAACATGCAAGCAAGTTATTACTAAATACTTTCGATTAATTTCCTAGATCCAATGATATAAAGTAATACCAAAAATTTTAGCAGATGTGGTTGTTTCTCTTCTCGATCAGTTTATTTTTTAAATACTATTTTGTAGACATAATTATATTGTTTAATATGAAGTTTCTGAATTAAAATTTATTATAATATAAATTTTATTTCCAGAAATAAAAATTAAAAAGTAAAAGATAAAAAAGCAAGTGAAATATATTTTGTTATCTTCATTATTTCTTTTTTCCTGTTATGGGCATGCAATACTGGGCTGCACGCCAACCATACCACAACGAGAAACTTTTGTGGTTTGTTTTTTTGTGGTTAAATTTGAAGGTGAAACCAATGACAAGGTTGTTTTTGAAAACTTTCGATTTGGAATATGAATACCTAATTAGTACGATACAAAAATATAAATAGTAATGCTATCAGAAAAGAAAATGTCTTTTAACGCTGGCTTTATTGTCACTTCCAATGCAAGAATAATGAAGATAATGCATATGAAATTAACATTTTATCTTTAAAATCACATTTTGAAATGTTATTATTCTTTGAAAATTAATTTTTGTCACAATAAAATTACAGTTTAGATATTTAATTTATGTTTAAAATATTTATCTAATTATTGATCTTTATGCAAAATTCTCTTCAATACTTTATTAGATTTAATAAGGAAATTAATTTTAAAAATCACAAACTTAATATAAAAAATAATTATAATAAAAAATAACACTTACAAATATTTGTTGGAGATAGAGATAAAGACATTTTATTGTATGAGGTTGGGTTAGACTTAAAGTCCACTTTATAATATGTATCAGAGTCATTCTCGGGTCACTCTTGGCATGAGTGCAAACATCTCATCATAAGCCCGTTTTATGAGATTGAGTTAGGTTTAAAGTTCACTTGATATTTATATATATATATATATATATATATATATATATATATATTTATATATATATATATATTTATATATATATATATATATATATTAATCACTTTTTTTTAGTTGAAATAAAATTAATTTTAATTAAATATTAATTTGATATGAATAATTTTGATTTTGTTTTCTTATGGAATAAATATTAAAAAACTAAATTAAATTTCTATAAAAGAATAAAATTATATCCAAAATTTAATTATTGTTTAGATTAATGTAATTTTATGAAATGTTAATAGCAAAATATATTTAAATATTATTTTTAATTTTATTAATTAATAAAAAAATATTTTAATTCATACTATTTTTTTAAAAAAGTGATATTTTTTATAATTTATTATATTATTTAATTAATTAATTAAATTTACTATAAAGTTTTCATTATTTTTCTTTTTATTTTCTTTCTCTCAATCTAAATAATTATACTTTTTATATTTATTTTCCTTCTCTCTTTTTTTCACTTTCACTGCAATCCAAATAAAGTAACTCAAAAAGTATTTAATATTTTCTATGTTTACTAAATAAGATAACTAGTAAGAAGAATTTCTACAAGAAAAAATATTCTACTACAATACATATGTAGTATCAATTGTACTCCTTTTTTTTCTCTCAAATGGAATGTCACATCAACATTGATAGGTTAGGTTGAACAGTCCATGTTATATTAAATGAATCTGAATAATAATTTTGGTTATCAATCATTATCAACTACCATGCAAATTGCCTTAGAAAATAAATAGTGTCCTCTGTGCTAAGGAAATCATTTATGATTTATTTCCTTCGATAAAGGAATAAGCAAATGGATTCAATCAAAAGTGTAAATTAGTAGAAATAAATTTTTTATTTATTATTTAATTATTTGTTTTTATTGTAATAAAATATTAAAGGCATAGTCAATCGTATCTTACTATATAACTGATTATTTTATAAATATTCCGCAGATTATGTAACTTTATACATATATATTTTCTTTTTTGTATTTTTCTTTTTCGTTATTAAATTTTGTTTTAGTACCTTAAATTTTTCACATTTGAAGTTATGGTCTTCAACAGCAAAATATCTTCACGCCCAATAAAATCAAAATTCAGAGTCTCTACTAAATTTTTTTATGTTTTCCCTCTATTATATTTTTAAAATATATTAATTTTAATATGTTAAATTTATTTTAATATATTTTGAAATATTAAAATTAGTATATTTTAAATACATGTTAGAATAACAGTACCAAAAATTTAATAAAGAATCCAAATTCATGAAACAAGTCCATATGTTCTGGCCCTCATAATTAGGACGGCCAAAAAGCCCTAACTTGTCTTCATCACTTTTTTAAATTATATATATATATATATATATATATATATATATATATATATATTTATATATATATATATATATTCTATATGTGTGTATTACATTTAATTATATAAATACCTTGAATTTTTAAATTAATTAATTAATATTTCTAATAGAATAAATTGAAAGAATTGTATCTTAAATTATTCAAGTACAGTTAGTAATTATAATTTAACTTGTAAAGATTTATAATTAGAATTTTCTAAATTAGAATTTTTTTTATATACTAATTTTAGTAAATCAATTTTAAGATGGTTTGGCCAATTGGTGAGCAAAATAAATTAGTAAACTAAAAATGTTAATTTATTTTACTAAATTGATAGCAGAGTTACAGGAAATTGATGGCATAGTTTCATGTAAATTATGTTGGCTATGCCACAAGGACATTGTACTACATGTGAAGATGAAAAGTTCAGCTTGTATCTAATATCTCAAAAACAAAAATGGAATAATGTAACAATTATTGTTAGTTAAAAATCGTGGGTGTATTATTATTATTATGATAAAATTATTAACAATATTTTTTAATGAAATATTAAATTGAGCTAAAAATTAATATAAATGGTCCTTTTTTATTAATTTACCTCAATATTGAAATTCTATAAGCTCTCCAATTAGTGCTATTTGGTGTATTTTTCATGCTACGTACGTATTGCCTAGAGTCTCTTGTAACTAACGATAAACCACCGACATTCTAATTAGTTAACATAATTTTATAATTATTGTAGAGGGGCTAGAAACAATAAAATGGTTAAGATTAATGCACTAATTATAAAAATGAATTTAATATAAATATATAAGAGAATAAATTCAAAAATTAAAAGTAAATTTACTAAAACATTAATGTTCCATTTAACAAAGAAAAAAATAAAAAACCGAAAAAAAAAGAGAAATGGCTAGAAATAAAAATAATTTAGTTGGAAATATAGTACAAAAAATAAAAAATTAAGGTTTTCTATTTAAAAATAACAAATGGTATTTATTATTAATAATATTTTATTTTAATTATAAAAATATAAGTTGTCATTAATAATATAATTAATCATGTTGAGTCCTTACTAACCTTTGTTTTAAGGAGTGTGTGGATTTATGTGGTAAGAAAAATTTGGAGTCATAGGAATAAGATCATATTCAAGGACAAAGTGGTAGATCATTCATAAATATTTTCTTTGGCCCAATTGAAAGTTTGATCTTAAATTATTACTAAGGTAACATCTGCTTGTTTTTCCTTTTCAGATTGGTGTTTGACTCTCCTGGTTTATATCAATTCGATTTAAAATGTATTCTTTTGGTTTAGGATGGTAGATTGTTGCTATTGTTCTATTTATTCATTCTTTCTTACCGATAAAAAATACTAACTTTTTTTATATTTTTGTTTAGAAATTTTGTTTTGGTCGTTCCACTATTAATTTTAACTTTTTTTACATTTCACTTTTTAAAATTCAACATATATTAAGAAAATCCTTAAAAATTAATTTTAAAAATAAAAAATAATTATTTTTTATATCAGTTAAATTAAATATTATTTTGAATATATCAATTAATTTTAATTATTAATAAATAATTTTTAATTTAATATATTATTATTATTATTAATATTTTAAATATTAACTTTTTAACTTCTAAAATAATATTTAGTTAATATAATAATTAATTATTTTTATCTTTAAAATTAATTTATATATAATGATTTTTAAGTTGTGATTTTTTTATCAGCAACTCTTCCATAATCAATATCTTCCATCCTCTTTTTCCTGTTCCTTTCTTCTTCTTTTTACACATTCAAACAAACAATAAATAAAAGGTTAAAAACTTATCTCTTGGTTTGTGCTGTGTTTACTGTTAGGACTAATATTCTGTGGATGCTTCGTAATCGATGGAATACTTGTCTTAATTTCTGTAGGACAATCAGGTTTAGGGTTACTCATATTTTTTGTGAGGAAAATGTAACAACAACTTTTCCTTTTAAAAAAAGAAGAAGCTGAAACAGAGACCCTCCCCCCACGCACAGTTCCTCTTCTTCTTTTTCTTCTTATCTCCATTTCTCTCTCTCTCTCCAATTCTCTTATCTCCCTCTCTCTTAATTTCTCTCCCAATCTTCATCTATTTTAGAATCTGATCATACCACGTTGTAGCTGGCGAGTTAAGGAACATTTCTACCCGATCAGATTTTCAAACAGAGTAAGTTCATTTTTACTCTAAATATCCTTTGTTCTCTGTTTTTCCTTAGGATTTAGTCATCAATCTT
>Ga0123342_1002934_pt1 | contig 27969 bp, 15 predicted proteins | sample Turbeawhitnodule_FD_89960 | JGI IMG/M metagenome (GOLD analysis project Ga0123342, IMG submission 89960) | Root nodule microbial communities of legume samples collected from Mexico - Turtle bean Mexico white nodule | ecosystem: Host-associated > Plants > Roots > Nodule | place: Mexico: Nepantla... | reverse complement strand
TACAGAGATGAGTTGACAGAAAAAAAGAGGGCGAGGAGGGCAGTGAAGAAAAGGGTGAGGTTTGCAGAGGTAGAAGCTACGATCATGGGAGAAGAAAATGAAAAGGAGTTTGAGAAAAGAAGGTGTGAGAGTGGTGAGGAGGTGGGAGAAAAAGAAGGGATGAGAGTGAGGATTAGACTGACAAAGGAGGAAGCTGCAAGGTTGCTGTCAAAATGCAACAAAGAAGGACCTCTTCAATTCAACGACGTTGCTCATCAACTTCTCTTCATCCCTGCTCACCGTCTCTCCATTCTGTCACATCCCACAGACACTCTCTAGTGCTCACAACCTTCTGCATATTTCTTCATTACTTCATCGTTCCAATCCTTCTCTTCTCATGTAATTAATTGTTACAATTTTGCTTTTGTAAAATTCTTTTACATATATTAATACAATTATTTTTGCATGATTTTCATGTCTACAAAAAGGAAACATACTAATGAACAACCTAACTTAATTTAGAATAACGGAAATACACTGATATGACACGAACACAGACACAAAGATACGTATAATCTCTAAAATGTAGGACACGGGAACACAAATTTATATATGATATAATTATGAATTATATATAATAATAAAAATTTATGTACATAAGTATGTTTTAGCTTTTTTTTAGTACAAAAATGTTTTTTTATGGCATAATCATACTAAAAATTTATACAATAAAAGTTTGAATTTTTAGAAAATTAGTGTTTTTTTAAAATTGGGTTAAAATCGTGCTAGGAATTGTTAGAAATTCAACATATATTTTTTGAATTGGATATTTCACTGATACGTGTCCTACGAGTGTCATGTAAGAGTTGGTGTCCAATACGTGTGTTCGACACGGACACATCATTTAAGAGGAGTGTGAGGGTCTGAGTCTCATAGGTCAGAACATACAATCATAAGAGAGACTATGTATTATCTCTTAATTACGTAAAAAAAAATAAAAAAATTATAAAAATAGGATAACTAGTTTCAATATGAAATAACTTTAGTATATTTTAATTAAATTCATGACAATAGGACTTACTTATTTTACTATTTTAAAACCTTTACTTATTTTAAAACTTTTACTTATTTTTAAAAAAATAAAAAATTATTTATTTTAAAAAATAAATTATCTATTTAATAATTAAGAGATAAAATTGCATTAAATGTCATGTGTATATATACACCTGCTTCTGTGCCCTACTTAAATGAAGCTTCCTCATTTATCTACAGTAAATTACAGTTTCCTGCCACAAAATGAAGAACGTTCCATCACCCCTGTGTATACCACCTTTTTTGTTTGTTGTTATTATTTTTGTTTTCTTATTTCGGTGGGTTGGATTGGTCTGTTTAAAATGTGGGCTAAAATGTTGCAACTAACAAATTTGAACTTGCATCCAATATTTTATAAATGTCCTTTTGAAGTTTTTCAATATGTGAAATGATAATTTTTTTATTTTTTTATTTAAATAAGAGGTGTGTGCGGATCAAAGTATATTTCATGAAAGATATTTTGGAAACGTATTTTTGGAACACATAAATCTAATCTGAAATTCCTTTTTTTCAAAATGTATTTTGTAATTCTAAATTTTCAATTCTAGAATGAAAAGAAATTTTGAAAATTCATGATTTGAGGCTTTTACTTCCTCCACCCCAATATCTGAACTTGCACCTCCTCAATTGGATTAAATGACCAGATTTTCATGTTCGTTTCTTTCTCATTCTACTTGTTGTCACCACCATTATTGTCGTTGTTGCATATCATCGCTTTTGTTTTGAAAATTTTGTTACGTAAAGTTTGTTCTAAAATGTATTTAAATGTGTTCGAAAAAATTTAATTTGAAAACCTTATCGTATTCCAGGAAACATGTTCTATAATGTATTCCATGAATTCAAGGAAGTGTGATATGGAAAAGTTTCAAAAAAACAGGTAATCCAAAAGTCGCTCTAAAGAAGGATAAAATTGTTATTTTGAAATTATGAGTGTGCAAGTTCTAAAAAGGGGTGGAGAAAGTAAAAGCCATGACTGGATTACTCTATCTTGACAACGTTAAACTAAATCCTAAAAAAGATATACATATATTTTCTTCTTGGTGATACTAAAATGTATATCTTTTCCCTAATTTCAAAATTTATTTATATTTTTTAAAAATATTTACTAAAGCTAAAATTATTTATGCATGACACATTTATTAAATATTGTTCCATATTATAATTGTAAAATTGATTATATATATAATATCATTGAAAAGATAAGTCTTGTAAAAGTGATTATATAGATATTGTTCCAGATTTTTTTAGAAATGACAAGTCTTGTAGAATGGTATTAACTAATTTATTAGGACCATTGCTTTTTTTTTTGTCCAGACAAAATTGAAAAACTGGAGGGAGAATCAAATGAAAAAAACATGGACAATAAAAATAAACATAGAACAAACCCAAATTTAAATTTTCCTGCACAAATGCCCCCAATTTTTAAAAAATCATTCAGAACTCACAATTTATTAAAAAAATATTTTTTTTCCACGTAGTTGTCAAGAGGAAATTTGTCACGTAGATGTAAAGATATGAAGACCCTAATGAATAAGACTCATTCAAACCTAAACAAGAGTAAAATATAATACCCACTTAATTTTATTCCAAAATAAAGACCATTAAATTGGACAAGGTTACAAGTTAAAGTAGCTTCCGCCCAGCAAATTTATATCACACAGAAAATTATATCATTATATTCAAACATCATAAATTTTATATGGTTGAAAATGTCCTTTTTCTACAATTACTCTTAAAAATACTTTACCAATTCATACATTCAATTCTTAAAACAAAACAAAACATCTGTAAAATTCTACAAATGTTTTCACAGATCTTCCTTTAATTTGAACATTTTTCTAAATAGAAAATAAAAAAAGTAATTATATAGTATTCGTCCTTTCTCTGTAGGAACTCTTGTAAAATATTGCTAGTATTATTTATTTAGTCTTTCCTTTTAAGTTATGCTTTCGCCATCAGGGTATTATTTTTAGTCCATGACTTTTTCATTATAGTACTGATTCGGATATTTTATTATTGAAAACAAGGATACATAGTGATTCCAACAACAAGCTCATATGAAGAGTGAAAACAATTATAAAAAGATAAACAGAACATATAAGAAATAAAATTAAGACCAAACATCATAACAATCATGAAAATAATACTTTGACGGAATTAAAGTAACAAAGGAAAAACAAAATTACAAAATAAATTAGTCTCTAATTAAATGAAATTATTATTATTGAATATTAAAAGTTGGTGGAATGTGTGAATGTCTAACTAATGGGAATAGACGGTCCCTTAATTAACTTAACTTTACTAGTGAAAAAGATCAATCAAACGAGTTGCCGTGTCAATTTGGTTGATGACAAGGGGATTCATTTTGCTTATAGACCATAAAAATATTATCAAAGTTTTGTGTGTAGTTTAAGTCGTAAATTTGAAGTTTTTTAACTCTCATATTTCTAACTAACGTGGAAACACTGAATTTTCCTGTTTTTGACTAGTAAGACTGAACTTTGGCGTGAAAGTGCAAAGTGTTTACAAGGCATTGGAAGCAGAGTGGTGAGAATCAGAAGCGACTTCAGCTGCATGCTTTGTTGTTGTTTTTTACACTTCTCTTTTGCTATTGAGTTGAATGAGAATGCCACGCTAGAATTGTATTCTTTGAATTGACCATTGTTGACAATTACACACAAAAAAATGAGTTGAGGTTCTGAATTAAAGAAACAACCACACCCACACCCACCCTAATAACCCTTATTCCTCTCACCCTCTCAAATCAATGGCTACCTCAGCCATTTTTTGTGCTTTCTGTCTCCTTCTTTTCCATCTCCAAACCACAAGAGGGAATAACAACCAACAGCAACAGCCTGATTGTAAAAGCTTGAGATGCGGCAATTTAGACATTCAGTTTCCTTTCGGTTTGAAACACTCCAACCAAGATCCTCGCTGCAGGTATTTCCCAGTTCCAACTTTCCAACTTTCTTGCATCAATCGCACACAAACAGTTATAGAGCTCCCAGGTTTCGGGAACTTAGTCGTCAAAAACATCGATTACGACTCCCAAAGCATCCAAGTCAACGACCCCAATGGCTGCCTTCCAAAGCGGTTCTTACACCCCTGGAACCTTTCGGATTCACCTTTTACTTTGAACCCCTTGATTTATGGACCCTCTCCCTTGAACCTCACTTTCACGCGTTGCCCTTCCAACGTCACGGCCTCCCCTCGATTCCCGTTATTGCCGGTTTCGTGCCTGAGCGACAACCCGAACTATTCGGTGATAGCTTCGTTGTCACCGCCCATTGACTCGTCAACGGTCATGTCGGAACGGTGCCGAGTAATGGCTCATGCTCTTGTTCCTTTCCCGGTGTTTGACCTGTCCAAGTGGGCCTTCTGGTCCGATCTCAACACGGACCTTGAACTGGTGTGGACCGAACCCAGGTGCAGCGATTGTGCACTCACTGGTCAACTTTGTGGCTTCTCTAGTCAGAGTAATCGAAGTCTTCGAGTTGGGTGCTTTCCTAGGGACTCCGGCAAAGGTATGCTTGCGTGTGTTAGACTTTTCTTTTGGGCCTTTTCATTCATTACTTTGCTCTTCAAATTCTCATTTTTTGTGGCATTCGTTGATTCACAACAACATGCGCCTTTGACGTTAACAGTTTAGTTGGTTGAGGTTGTTTGTCCAATTTCTAGTTTGGTGGGTAAACTCAAGCAACTCTTTGTCAACTTCAGGTTTAATGCCAACCTCAGAAATGATGGGTGTGCTAGAAGTTGAAAATATATGGATTTAAGTCTAGCTGTTGATAGTTATATAGGATTTCTAACATGAAATTTAAATTTAACATAACCTTATAAAATCGATAAAATCGATTTTTGAGATGAAGTTCGCACTGAATAATGAAAATTTTCAAGTTAATGTAAGAAATTCAAATAACTTGTTTTTACTTCAGATAACACAATTTCATTATTTAAAATGTTTTTCTAAAGAACAAGATTAAATTTTCACATCATGATGAACGCGGTTTGTTTTTAGTTTTTTAAACAAAACTATTTTATAAACAGAAGACGTGTCGGAAATAAATAAAAAAGCAGTGAGAGCGACTGAATTTAGTTTTTTCCCAAGTTTGAAACGACTGAATTTATTTTGTTGCCGAACTTTGAATAAAGAAATTTTTTAATGGAAGTGAGCGAACTAAAACCAGAATTAACAAGAACTAGCCAACTTGATGAAATTATAGGGTAATTTGACTTTGAATTGATGAAAATAATTTCCATAAAAAAAGAAATTAGGAGGCATGATTGATGGTAAATTGAAAATATGAGAAATAGGTAGGAAGAATTAGAGATGAGTCATCAGGCATTGCAACTATCTTAGATTATAAACTAATATTAGTAAGTTGTCAACGTTCTGTTCGAGTGTGTTCTGCAAAGGAGGAGCTGTGATGAGTTTGGATGCAAGCCTCAACAAACTTATGAATTGACATCTAAAATTAAAAATAAAATCCTGTGAAAGTTATAGATATAGTTAAAGTTAGTCTTTGCTTTTTTTTTGGTGGATATTATTATTATTTGTTAAGTTATTATGGAAACTTATTTGAAGAATTATTAAACTATAGTATTAGTCAACAATAGCTTTTATTATTTTTATGAATTCTTAAATCGTTTTTTATAATTCAATTTAAATTAATAATTGTACGTAAATAATGAAGTAGGTGAACTACAAAAGAAGGTTAAAAAAGCAATAAAACAATAGATATTTAGGAAATAATCTGATCAGATATTTGTTTCAAATCTGTATACATTGTCTTACTGTTCTGTTATAGCTTTTCCCTTACCCTACAACTCTTAATATTTTCTAACACTTTCACCTGCTATGAGAAAAAGCACGGTAGTGAAGTGATGAGTCTCTTTGTGTCTGCAGTGAATATATGAATGAATACTGAGAGGTATTGTTTTACATGACAAACACAGGTCTTTCAAGGAGTGCGAAATATGGGTTAGCCATTGGAGTGGGAATACCAGGTCTGTTATGCTTCATCGGAATTTCTTGCTTTGTGTGCGGCAAGGTTAGGATGCTGAGCCACCGTCGCCGTCGCTCACATCTTCCCATCACCATTTCCCTAGAACCCGTTCCTTTTGTAGCGGGTCTTGACGGCGCCACAATTGAAAAGTATCCGAAAACTCTGATCGGAGAGAGTGGTCGGTTATTGAAGGCGAACGACAACACCTGCGCAATTTGCCTCTCTGAATATCAACCCAAAGAGACGCTGAGGAGCATTCCGGAATGTGACCATTATTTTCACGCAGATTGCATAGACGAGTGGCTGAAGCTGAACGCCACCTGCCCCCTCTGCAGGAATTCCCCCGACACTTCTACACCTTCCTCTTCTTCTTTCTCTCCCACTTCCTCCTCATTCTCCTCTCCACACTAGCTATATATATACCCTTTGCTTCTCAATAATACATTTTCTCAACATTTTTTTCACTGAGTATTATTCAAGCTCTTTTTACTATTCTTTAACCCCCATGTCATTTTTTTATAACATTTTAATTATTGATTTGGTCACTTATTAGGGACGAAATGGGCCATAAAAATATAAAAACCAAATATGTCAACAACCAAAACCCATAATCCAAAGACAAAATATTGAAGGATGTTTATATATTAATACCCTTAACAATAAAAAATATATACTTCACATCTTAATAAATTAATATTTTATTTATTTATGTATGTTTTTACTGTTGACGATGCTAACAAAACTTTTTCAATATTAAATTCTCAGTTTAAGTAGCCCTACTTACTTCAATATTAATATAACCACCAACGCTACTATAATGATTTTCTTTACTATTTTTTTTAATAATGTAAAATTAGGATAAAATATTTCTTTTAGTTTTACTATGTGCCTATCTATATAATTATTAAAAGTTTCAATTTTTTAGTTTTTATTATTTAAGGTAGGCCAATGTTTTCTTTTTAATAAATTGGTAGAATAACATTTAAACAGTGAAAAAAATATTGTGATTAATGTGTTAGTTATCAAGTTCGTGTATAAAACAAACAAGTGACTCGCTGTAATAAGTTTGTCAATTAAATAATTATGTTCATATTATATACAACATTGACATGCATCGGGGGTGTAGCTCATATGGTAGAGCGCTTGCTTCGCATGCGAGAGGCACGGGGTTCGATTCCCCGCACCTCCATTTTATTAAAACTCATATGTTTGGTCGTTTAAAATAATAGATAAATCAATTAATAAACAATGGGGATGTAGCTCATATGGTAGAGCGCATGCGAGAGGCACGGGGTTCGATTCCCCGCATCTCCATAATTATTGTTTTTTTTATAACAAACCAATCCACGCCATTAATTCCTTATAATTTTACAAATCCCGAGGCAAATCAACGGCCAAATCCTAGAAAGTTATCCGGTAGTTGTTCACAGTGGCCCCTACAAGTCTGGATTTGGATTCACCTCTTTCTCCTAACCACCGTTCATTCCTAATCTCCTTTCCCTCTCCCCCCAAACAAACAGTGTAATAGCCATTCCCCGACGCCACTGCTACAATTTCACTGCTTCGCACGCTTTCTCCCGTTTCTGCTATGACGCTTAACCTATGCACTCCATGCTTCTCTCGCCTACTCCACCACCCTTTTTCTTCTCTCCCCAAACTCTCCGAAACCTGTGTCAACCACGCCGCCAACACCATCTCTCCTTTTCCCTCTCTATTTTTCACCACTCCCTCTCTTTCCAACCTTTCGCCATTCCTAAATTCCAAAGCCTCCGTCAGCGAGAGCCACAATGAAACCTCCGGCGATACCGCTAACGTACTCGACCAACAGCTCCTCCTCCAAGTCGCTGCCAACGCCAAAGACGCCGATGAGGCCTTGCAGATTATCGCCGACAACTCCTCCCGGAACGACGGCGTCGTTTCCACCTCCGACTGCTGCTCCGTTATCTCCGCTGCGCTTAACCGCAACAATCCTGAACTTGCTCTCTCCATCTTCTACGCCATGCGCGCCAGTTTTCATCCAGGTTATTTCTCTCTTCAGCTAGCTCACGTTGTGTTATTAAACATCATTACGATTTGATGACGCTGTGTTTGTGTGGTGTGAGTAGTTGACGAGAGTGGTTCTTTGGCTGCGAGATGGAAGTGGTCGCGGCCAAATGCAAATGTTTATGCACTGTTGATTCAGGGTTTAGCGGCGGTGTTAAGGGTTTCTGACGCTCTTAGAGTGATTAAGTATATTTGTGAGGTTGGCGTTTCCCCTGGCGAGGAGGTACCGTTCGAATTAATGACATTGCATTGAATTGGATCATTATGTGTATATGTTGTGGTGGATTTGACTTTTAGATATGTCGTGGTCAATGGTGTTACTAAGATTAGACTTGTTTCTGACCCCAATGTTAACGGTCTTGATTGTTGCAGGTACGTTTTGGGAAGATAGTGAAATGTCCTAGTTGTCAGATTGCTGTTGGTGTTGCACAGCCACAACAAGGTATTCAGGTATTCCTCCCTTGCCTGTGCCGAACTTTAATTCTATTATTATTACTTTTATTATTATGTACTCTGTTTCTCCTTCTCTGTGGACATCTTTTAAACCGTGAGTCATTGGGAGATGAGTGTAAGCTTATCCTTCATCGATATCAATTTAGTGCGCAGTTTACTGTGTATATTTCCCTCTTGCATTTGACCTTATTCCCCTTGGGCATTATTGATCAAATAATAACTCAAATACATCATTGCCAAACTTCTAAAGAAGATATATTAATGTTGAATTTTGTTGATTGGAGGTTGATTTTGAAAAAAAGAAGTCTCAAGCTTTATTCCACCACTAACTCTTTCATTCTGCTTCAATGTTTCTTGGTGTAAATTTTGACACGACTATTTCTGATTTTTTTTTTGTCTTATGCACAATTCCTTGATGGATTGTTGTCAATGAGGGTTAATCTTCTGGCGTGTACAGAACTAGAAATGACTTTTTGTTTTTGTTGAGTGTTGGAAGTAATTTCCTGCTATTGTCCATTGTTGAGATTCATGAAGCTATTCTTTTTATTGGTTATCTTTGACACCTATTTCTGAATGAAACTCTGGATAGGTCTCTCATCTCATGATGATCTCAGACGTATTTACCCTTGTGAATTATTTGTAATTATTTGATAGTTAAACATTTCTACTGCAGATAGTATCTTGTTCCAAGTGTCGCTACCAATACGAACTTGTTTCAGGTGACATAGTCAGCATTGAATCAGAAGAAATCAGGTTGGTTAGTCATATCAGTCTATTCTTTTCTTAGATCTGTTCACTTAACATAAAAAAACATCTTTAATGTTTGATTTTTAAATTTCCACTAATCAATAGATTTTATGTTTTGCATGGAAAGCACCATACATAAGTTGTTCCAGTGTTTGCTCTCCCCTCCCCCACTTTATTTTGTTGTAACTTGTAACCAATGCTTGTCTTTTTGTTGATACATAAAAAATGTGTATGGTGTTGATCATCGAGTATTTACTTTTTCTAAGGATCTCCTCCTGCCGAACGCAGCATGGACATAACAGCGTGGGAAAGGGGGTTAAGATACATTAAACTGAGGAAGCAAAGCATTCCCTCTGCTGTACATTCTATTGTGGTATGCTCTCTCCACTCACCTTCAACATCTGATTGTTAGGTTGTCTTCTGAAAATAGTTGTTGTTGAGAATCTTTATATAAATTGTATTGAAATTGGTTAGTTAGCTGCTAGTGAAACGAGGAATACCTTTTGATGCATTAACCTTTTTAGATATCTACTTTTTTATTTCTACAAATACATGCCCATCCTTATATAGCTCTACTACAAGTAGAAAATTTCACTGCAAAATGAAAATACATATTTGTGACCTTCCAAACTAAACTTTTATAATCCAAAGTTTAGTCCTACCTACTAAATGCTGGAAATAGTTCTGCTGTGATATCTCCCTAGCCAGGACCTCAATGGAGGTGACTTCAATGGGTAAAGGTATCATTACCTGCTTTAACTCATTTCATCCTTTTTTTTGTGTTTATATAGTTTATATGATGTTGTAAGCCCGGTGTCAATTTCTTTTTTTCTATTGTGAGATTTGATTACCAGTTCCGGTCTTGATTGATTGTTTCAGCTTGTTGATTTGTTCTACAAGTGAATACCTTTTAGCAGTTTATGTTTTATTATAGATTTTGAGAGTTCGTTTCTAAGTTTTTTCTTTTCTTTTTGATTTTAATTTGTTACTGAAATCACCTCATGTCAATTACTGGTATCCTTACCTAATGCTTCATCTTTTGAAGTCTCACATCTATAACCTCTTAACATCTATCCTTTTTTTCTCTTTCTGTTTAGGTGCAGACCCCGTCTGGTATGGCTCGCACTCATAGATTTGCAACTGAAACAGTTGATCTGCCAGCACAAGAAGGAGAAAGGGTAACTATTGCTGTGGCAGCTCCATCAAACGTATATAGAAAGGTAGGCCCTTTTAAATTCAGTCCAAGGAATCCTGATTTCTATCCCGGTGAAGCTATGTGCATAACAAACCACAAAGATGGGCGGGAGTCACTACTGTTAAGAGCCCCAAGAAAAGAGGAAAATTCATCATTGCTGAAACCCTCCTTCCTTTTTCCACTTATCGCTTTGTTGGCCACTGGGGATGCCGCCTCTGGACTTGTTGACCCTGGCCTTCCCCAGTTACTATCAGTTGTTGCAGTTTCAACCCTTGTTGTTGGGTCTACGTTGAACACTGTTGTTCTTCCCCAGTTTAATCAGGTACTGGATTCATCATTTTTTTCTCGTTGAGGGAGGCTCATATATTTCTTTCACCCAATCAATTTTAATTCTCAACAATATCAATTTTCTGCTGGTGATACCATATAATTTTGTTTCTTCCATAAAAAAACCAACTCCAAAGAGATAGTTGTTTTTCAGTTGCTACTATACTACCTGTGATTTGAATTTCCTCGTGGCCAAAAAAAATGAAACTCCTGTTTACAATGATGAAGAGTTTGTAATTTGTTTTATTACTGCACATCCTTTTTTAAATTGAATGCAAGAAATAGGAAAATGTTTTAGATTCTTTAAAATTATAATTCCTTTCCTACCCTATTATGACCAGCTGGCCCCTGTATTCATTGCTCACAATAAATCAATTATGAACGATATAATAAGTAATCTGGTTTTATTCATGGTTTCAGCTTCCACAGAAGTCAGTAGATGCAGTTGCGATCAAACAACGACTTCTATCTCAATATGATGTTCTTCTGTCTCGCATCAATGACCTCAAAGAAGCTGCTGAAAAAGAGGTTTGCTACTTGCATTATTTGTGATTAGCAGGGATGATATCAACCTTATTTATTTTGAAGAGCAAAGGAATTCCAGCACTTCTAATCACAACAATCTTTTGGATGTCAAGTTCACCATTCAAAGGAGGGATAGCTGCAATTTACTTTGCCTCAAACATGAGCTTTCGTACTAGCAAAGTCCCCTTTGGGTTGATTTTTCGTTTAATAAATGTTGCATGTTTAAAACGAAAGTTGAAAACTTTTACAGAATATTGTCCTTTAACTGACAACTAAAATACATTAATAAAAGATAATATTGATATCTGATCCACCTGGAACCATCCTGCATTTTCACACAAGTATAGCTCTATATACTTTCCATAATAAGAAGAAAGAAAGGAAAGGAAAACTTGGAACCATCCTGCATTTTCACATAAATATAGCTCTATATACTTTCTATAATAAGAAAGAAGGGAAAGCCAGTGTGATATCTAATTCTGATTGCCATGAATGTCTTGTGCAAAATGCTACTTCGTGGAAAAGTCAGCCTGACTGAAAATAATGCAAGACAATTTGATAATTGATTGGAGCATTTAGATTGTATACTACTAACTTAATTATTAGTTACTTACAGATGTTAGTACATTCTGAAATTTATCTATGCAAAGTTCATTTATTGTATTTTACATCTAATATCCCAGAATGAGTAAGATAATAGATTATTTTCTCTCCTTCCTTGAAAATGTACCTGTAGCTTGAGTTATATGAATTTGATTTATACTTTTGTAGGTTTGGATGCTAGCTCGAATGTGCCAACTTGAGAACAAAATTTCAGCTGTTGGAGAACCTGCTTATCGGTAAATTGCTATAGCATCACACCTCTCTAATTATAGAAATACTTGTTTACCCCCCATGATCGAATTTGTTAATGTCTCGAGATTAGTTTTGGGTCTTTACCTTTTTCTTCTAGTCTATAGTTGCCATTTATCATTTTGTTTATTATGTCCAGGACTCGGAGAAGTAAAGTCAAGAGGGTGCGAGAGAGCCTGCAAAACTCCCTTAGAGGACGGATTGAACTGATTGACAGCTATGCTAGGGTATGTTTTCTTTAAAAGTGTGATAATATCTGCTCTCCTGAGAATTACAAAAGAACAAGTTCTTGTTGTTGCTTTCGTAATACTGAACGCAATAAATGTATATAATACTGTGATACTCTTTGGTCAGATTTCCTCAATGATTGAAATCGAAGTGGAGATGGAGACTGATGTTCTTGCTGCTGAAACTGCTAGTAACATAGTAAAACTACTTAAACATATGTTCTTTTGGATGATGACATCTTGATATAAAATGTTTTTATACTTAGGCGAGGGTCCATGTATTGCAGGACAGTATCTCAGAACAGATAGAGCAAATCATGGAGCTTGAAAATTTGGAGGAGGTTTGTTTTTTATTCCTCCCAGAATCATCGTCAACTTCTTAGACTAGGAAGTAGAAAGCCTTGCAGTGATATAATTTCTATCGTAGATTTTTCTTTCTTTTAAATATCTAGCGCGGTCATTCTCCCTCGTTCCTGTGATTTGGGATTAAAGGCCTCAGACGTGTTGACCTGTATGGTAGATGAAAAATGTCATATATCTGTTGTGCCGATCTAATGAAAACTTAAAACGGGGTTGGTCCTAATCAGGACATCTAATGTGATAGAAACAATTTGGTCCTTTTAGCATTGGTGGTCTTGGCTTTGTTTTTGTAACTGTGTTCTCATTTTACTTTTTTTGCACGCAGGGATGGAAAATCCAAGCAGAAGCCAATGATGAGGCTGAAAGACTTCTTAGTTCCCAGCCCATGCCTCTGGACGAAGTTTGACGCTCTATGGACGCATCTGATTTGTGTGCTCATGTCTAGCTTCAACACCCAGCTTAATGATATTTTCTTGATTGAGCAAAAGAGCAACATCCACTCACCAGTGTCTTTCAGCAGACAAGTATTGAAATTTTGTATCTTATAACAAGCACCATTATGTCACCGGAAGAATTGCATTGTATGTGGGAATCTCCTGGCATCTAATGCAAATATTTGCTGCAATTGAAAGCCGCTCTCAACAGTTATCGAAGTCAAAGGAGATGACTGCCCAACGTAGTCTAAATTCTTTGTATTGTGGTTATATTTTAAGGAACGTGTATATCTTGTGAAAACATTATCATTTGATTTTTCTTAATCGATCCCAGATCAGGATTGGAGGGCCAACACTTCTAACTGGGTGTTGTCCATAATCTCCGGATTTATGTTGTCTTTTAAAATCTTTTTTATTTCACATAAGTGAAATTTGATTTTGATTGACAAAGGAGGGGTTTTATTTCTTTTAATTTAAGGATTCTGATGGTTAACTTTTAATTCTTATACTAAAAGAAATGAAGAACGAGGATGTAAGATTAAATTTTTGGAGTAACATGACCTTTCATTAAAAATGATCGTATTTTATTGACATTATTTTGCTTAATGTTTTCTATTTAATAAATAGGGAAAATCAAATAGTCAAGATGTTCTTAGTATATGTTTTGGTCCGAAGATGCATGTTTTTTTTTGTAGATGATTTGTGGAAAAAAGGAGGAAATAATTTAAAAGTAAAGTTGATAATAAAGTAACATTATTATATTATGTTGTCACGTAAAAACATATTATAATCAAATATGGTAGTTGCAGTTGCTATATCTTATCCCATGGTATCTTGAAGCCCAAACAGATACTGAGACTTTTCCCATAAATACTTATGAGGTAGTAAAATAAAATTAATTTTTTTACAAATTAAAACTAGTTTTTTTACAAATTAAAACTAGTTTTTTTACAAATTAAAACTAGTTTTTTTACAAATTAAAACTAGTTTTTCTTACAAATTAAAATTAGTCTTAAATTTTTTATTTTTTTAACTCGTACATTTATTTATAAAAAAATATTTCCTTTTTTTCTTACTTTCTGTTTTCTTTGGATAGTTATGAAAAAAGTGGTCCAAATAAAATTATGAGCCTGAAACTCCGACCCATCACAAAACAGCAGAACAATGTCTAAATCAAGAAATATATAAACATTTTTTTAGGAAACAAATATAAAGGATCCTCTGCTGCATGCATCCTTTTAGGAAGATTTGATAAGGGGATAGCGAATTAGTTTTGAAATTTATAAAAATTCAATGAGTTGCTTGGAAATTTTATATAGTACAGGTAAAAAAAATGTGGTCTTTTCTTTCTTCAGTAAAATATAATAAAAGACAAAACAAAATGGTGGGCGGAATAACGACTTTTACATAATGAAGTGGAATTATGATTTTTTTTAATAATAAAATCATCTTATTAAAGATGAATTGCTATTTTTTTTTCCAAAATCATCCAAATAAATGTTAGAGAAAATCATAATTAATTTTGTATATATACAAAATAGGTACTTGCCGAAGCTATAAGCAAATCAAATAAAAGAACAAAATAGAATAATGATATCAAGAATTTTTAATGTGATAAAACTTTCTCAATTTGAAAAGTAAAACTCAGGATAACTAGTCGAGTAAATGTTTTTACTATGAAAGTAGGATTACAATAGTAGTTTCTCTCACTATGATTTCTAATCTCACACTATGGTGGATATCTATTTTCTCATTTATCTCTATATTGCTCTTATTCTTTCTCTGTCTTTCTCTTTCCCACAAGTTCTCTTTGTACAAAGAATGAGAGAAAAACTTGTTGATAAAAAGATAATGGATAATTAATGTTTATCATATTTTCAAGATACCTTGAAAATACTATCTTCAACTTTCAAGGTTGGATTTCATAATCTTCCATAGAGATATAATTTCAATACTAGAATAATTATCATTGAATATACTTAATTGATAATAATCAATATTCATTGATGATGACCTCCCACAAAATTAAGGAGAGATTCTAAAAAATAAATTCAAAAGATTGAAACATTTTAATGCAATAATGGAGAGAAAATAAAAGAAAAACTAACGACTTAAAATGAGCTGGTTTAGTTTTTTAGAACCTTTTCCTTGAAGAATAATGCTAACTATATGTCCTGTGAGCCATAAACAAATTATAAATGCTATGTTAATTATTTTATGACCCCATCATGTGAGAGTAGAATATAGGATGATTCCATATTATTTTGTGTTGTATTCCCTTTTGGGTTATTCTTGTTCCTACTTTTGTTTTACTCTCCAAAGGCTACATTAAGAAGGACAACTTCAGATTCTGATTCTTCTTCTATATATACCAACGCACCAATCAAGGACCCTAGAAGGTCCTACAATGATAAAGCCACACAAAATTTAAACCATTAAAAAAGTTTTGTTAATCACTGTTCATAAAATGTTGATTAACATTTGTTTAATAATAAATTACACATCACATTAAATTGGGTTTGTTAGGCTATCACCAAATGTATTGGGTTAAGAAGTATCTTAATCATCAATTTGACATGTTGATTGCTATTGATGGTTTTGCTTGATAAATAAAGGCTCAATATATTCCTTTAAAAATAATAGCCTCTAAAACTGAAAAAAGAAAAAAAATAGCTATATTTTAAATTGTCGTGAAACTTTATAAAATAATGGGTATAAAAGTTGTATAGTTTATAAAAATGATTTTTATAATCTGACATAATAAAGGAGAAAACGAGATTAAAATTTGGTTGAGATATACAAAAGGAAAAATGTTGTTAAAGTTTGTTTATGTTTTATATGTTGACTTTGAAAGATGAAACTTGTAACCTGTTAAGTCAATATCTGGAGTCAAAGGTAGATATTGATTAGTGAATAAAATAGCATAACGTACGCACATATAAAGTTATTAGAGAACGCGTATGCATAAATTAAAATTTTAATACATTATAGTTAAAGCAATCAATTCTTTTTTGTTAAAGAACTTCTTCATTCTTCAACTACGCTTTTGTTGTATTTAAACTTAAGAAACATGTTGATTTTATTTTTTTTAAAGGTGAGAGGAGAAACATATTGATTTATTACTATTCAAACTATCAAGCATTTCTTTTATGGGACATAAGTTTTTTTAGGGTATATTTAATATAAGGGTTTATTATGAGATCATGTGCTGTTTTTTATAGGTTTTATTGTGTCGTATAAAATGTAAGATCTCATCTAATTTTTATCTAATGGTAAATCACATTTTACGATTTTAAGTGTAATTTTATTAGTCTCGTAATTTAATTTTTATGATAAAGGAATATAAACAAATATTTTTTGAGATTTCTTCTTAAAAAAACCCTCTTTTCATGCTCTAAATTTTAAATATTTCTTTAGTAGATATTGCAAAAAATAGATCTTATATCTCAAAATTTAAGTGAATATATTATATATTTACTTAACATTATATGCTTTAGGATAATGTATTAGATAATGCAAGATTATACAAGAATCAAATTGTTACATCAACACCTAATGAAGCTTATCTGATAATATATATATAATAAACGTACCTACCTAACGTTATTAAAATATGATTGGCCAGATTAGATAAAGCATGATAAGATAAAATATAACAAATCTTCATTGTATTTAATGCTTGATAAATACTGATAATATATATATGTATATATATATATATATATATATATATATATCAGTTAACTTAAAATAAATTATAGTTTAATTAGAAGTCTTGAGTCTGAATTTTAGAAATTATATTAAGATTTAGAATGATACAAACATAATGACACTAATGTTAAATTAAACTTTGACATCCAATTTTATTCATCTATTTTATATAATCTAAACGTTAATATAATTTTTAATTCCAAATCAATGTGAATTAAAAATGTATAGATAACTAATTATATAATTAATAACTTAATGAAAAGAGAAAAGAAAAGAAAAAATAAATTTATATAATTTTAATATTGGTTTATATAATAATAATAATAATAATAACAAGTTGTCCAAAAAAAAAATTTTATAGAAAAGAAAAAGTGATTGTATTTGAACAGCAAAAATGGGTAGTGATATTTGAAGGGAAGGTAAAGAGTCAAAATCTGACGATATGATTTGTGTAGTATTCAGAAACATTTGCACATCCCATCACATGTTCATGCTCTCCACATATTACAAAAACCTTTTTTCCTTTCCTTTCCTATTTGGGACTACACTTCCCTTCTATTTCTATATTGTTATAAGGTTACACTCTTTTTCATCTTATACCGCAATAAATATTAATATTTATAATTAAAAAAAATATTTCTAATAAAAATATAAGTAAAATGTAAAATGTTTTAAAATTGAAAAAATTATAAATTTTTATAAATGATTAAAATATTAATATTTATTAGGGTGTAGGGTAGAGCATGGATGTCAAATGAATATTTTTTTTATTGTTCTAATATTCACTATTCTTCTAAGAGTTGAAATCACTTCAATAGAGTTAGAATTAAGAGAGCGATTGTCATTCTTTTTTGTTGGTCGATTACCTTTTTTTTTCTGTGACTCAAATTATCTCTTCATACTTTCTCATCTTCTCTGTTCATCATCTTTGTGAACTCTAAATTCGAATGATACCTGCAAAAGACATTTTAAAGTTTAAGTAAAATTTTTGTACTCGGTACTCGATGTAATTAGTACTTGATGATGACGTATCTGATTATTGGAATTGTATCTATTTATATAATTATCTATACCATTTGTTATTGGTCAGATTAAGAATTTAGATTGTAATTTAGAATATATTACCTAATATTTGATAATTGATTAGTCTCATTAATTTTTTATTTAGATGTAGTGCCTTTAATCGTGTCGGTCAGTCCTAACCGAATATTAACCCGGTCCGGTAAGTGTGTTTGGATTAAGGGTAAGTGTGTTTGGATTCAGTTATCTACACCGAAAGAAATGAGAGGTAGTAATTATGGGAGAGGTTAATGTTCACATGCTTACATGCTTGCTCCCTTCTAAAGAAAGGCTTGATGCATGTGACAAAAATACGTAAATATTTTCACTTTATATGTTCATGACAACATGCTTTCAGTGTTGAACCTCATATATTATATGCTTATTTTATCGGTTCGTTCTAACTTTTGTTTCTTCGTTTCTGTATTATCGTTGAATCACAGTTTCAAAAGATGCTATTGGTTATTTATTCTTTATTTAAAAATTATATTTACCCTATCGTAACTCTATGTTTTCTAAGGACTAAATAATATTACAATAAGATAAAGGAAAAAAATAATGTATGTATTTATTTACCAGAACAGTATACCATGATCTCTTTGAGAAAAAAAAATCATCACATCCATTACCTTCATTTTTATTTTCTTTCTCATCATCTTAATGGTTTGGCCTTAAAATATAAATACGGATTAAAGCAATTTAGATTTAATTAATTTTCAATTTTAGTCATCATTTTAATTTTTTAAAAATATTAAAAATGATAAAATATACAATAAAAACAATTTAAAAGATCAAATAATTTAAAACAATAAAAGCAATTACGTAGTTAATAGTAGTATAAGTTTTCACATATTTTATTACCATTTTGTTTTACATAACTTGATAATTGTATTTATTCAAATAGTTACTGAAAAAGTTGTGTTTAATTAAATAAGTTATGTTATAGTTTTAAAATTCATAAAAAAAATACAAAGATGAGTTATCAATAACTATTAATAAAGATGGTTATTTCTATAATTATTTTTTTACACTTTTTTTTCTGAATATTTGTAACAAACTTTTTAATTTTCTAGGATTTATAATTATTAATAAAGATATTGATATCTATAGTTATTATTTCTTTATACATTTTTATCCAAATATTTAATAAATAAATTTCCATGACAATGAATATTTAATAAATAAATTTCCATGACAATGAATATTTATTAAATAAATTTTCATTCAATTATATATTTATATTTTAAAATATTTATAACTAAAACGGACCTTATTAATTATTTGGTTAGACTAAAAAAATATCATGACAAAAACAATAAAGACTATATAATGTATTGACTAAAAAAAATCATATTCTAGCAAATAAAATATACGTTCACTTTTAATCTAGTATTTTTTTAAAGGATAAATTTATGAAGATTAATGTTATTAAACTTATCATAGGAAACCGAATTTCTCATTATTTTAAGGCTAACGATTAGTTGAACTAATTTGAGGTTAGTTCAGAGGTTGACTCATTAGTTAACACAGTAATTTTGATCTATTAATTGAATAAGTTGAATTAACAAAATCCAAATTTAAAGTAATTAAATAATGGAGTTAAGGTTAAGTAAAGTAGAAAAATTAAAGTCATTAAATAATGGAGTTGAACCTAAGTTAAGCATTCCTCCACTATTAATTAAATTTAAATGCTCCAGATCCATTATACGAAGCAAAAAAGTCAAATATGAATGTTTATGGTAACAATCCTGATTTTGGTTAGATAAGGAAAAATCTCATTAGAGACACATAATAGCTAATAATCCTGTTTTATTACAAATAAATCCCATTTAGCAATAAAATCCCTTTCAAAAGGAATAAACCAAGAAAATCCCTATTTAAATACCAACACAACAAAAAAAAGATTACACTTTCAAAACGATGTTAATAAATTATTCCATCTTTAAAGCACAATAATGCTGAAAAGAATACTATCTTAGGAAATTAGTGAACATAATCCCATAATTAAATTTTCTAATAGCCACTGATCAACAAATAAAAACTCCAACTAGAAAGTGTAAAAGTGTTGATGACAACTTTACACTAAATTATTGAACACAATAATATTCTATTAAATTTTTTTAAAAATTATATTAATAAAATTATAATTATAAACTAATAGTTTTAATATGTAATTACCAAAATAATATCATTTCTTTCGTTAACATTATATTAGCCAAATCATAATTTACTAATATTTTTTCTTTCGTTAACACTTAAACAAATTTACTTTTCATATCACATTTATAATAATATAATAATATTTTTATATTATATTGGTATAGTCAATATAATCTCACATCATTTAAGAGTCAAGATCAATAATAGTTTATATACTTCTTCCTTCTCTCATCCATCAAAATTTATTTTTAAAGACAAAATCGTGATGAAATAACGACCTCAAAATTTATTTTTAAGGACAAAATCATAATAAAACACGGACCTTTAAAATGAATAATTAACTCTAATAATATTATTTCTTCAATTTGAAATCAGAACAATTTTAAATTAGAAAAAAAAATGATGTTTCCACAACATGATACAAAGACATGTTTACATATAAATATACATAATAAAAGATAAATTTATAATTAAATAATATAAAAAAATTTAAAATAATAATATTAGAGGTTGTTACATTGTATAAAATATATAGATTTTCAATGTATTTAAATTAAATAATATTAAAATATTAATTTATTAAATTGTTAAATGAATATATTTTTATTGTTAGAAAAAGAAGATGAAATGAGTATGAAATGCGAAATTGCAGTGACTGGCGTGGAAGGAATGGGAAACGGCAAAGACAAAATCCGAAGCAAACACATAGTGGAACACCATGTGGATGACCTGGTATAAATATTTGAAAAAAATAAGGTAAATTTTTTGGGTATTTAAAGGAAAGTGGGCACTTAGGAGTTTAGATTCAAAAAAATGAGATGACTTAGTTGTGAACGTGTTAGTCACAGAATTCTCGCCTTCTCCGAAAACGCCCTGGCGCGTAACAAACTCTGAAGTTTTTCCACTGCCACATATATAATTCACCCTTTTCTTTCGCTCTTCTGTTTACTCATTCTCTTGTATTCTTCCGTTTTTTTCTCTCCTGCCAAACGCGTTCACTATGCCAACGATTCTGGTTACCGGTGGTGCCGGATACATCGGTAGCCACACCGTCCTCCAGCTTCTCCTCGCCGGTTACAATGTCTTCGCCGTCGACAACTTCGACAACTCCAGCGCAGTCGCCATCATCAGAGTCAAGGAACTCGCTGGAAAATTCGCAAATAACCTTTCCTTCGTCGAGGTACCGTTTTCTCTTCTATTTCAAAAACAATACTCAATCTAGATTGTTGCATGCTCCTCAGAATATGATGCTTTTGTGTTTTTTTTTCGTTCTTGATTTCGATTTAACGATTTCTTTTTTGCATTTTTGGTTCTCCGTGTTTAGTTTCTGTAATTTTTGAGTTTTTCACCGGGCTTGCAAATTGTGGTGGGCCCCACTGACGGGTGAAAACAAAAGTGTTGCGATGCGCTTTATTCCATAGTTCAGTAAATACTAAACGCAGACGGTGACAAGTTCGAATTTATGTTTATGTGTGTTTCATTACAATTTGGAACTAACTCGCAATTAGTGCGACAAGTACACACTAGTTTTTATGTGATGTGTGTTTTAATTATGATTTGTTCTATTGCTTTCCATGATGTACAATTTGATTAACAATAAGAATTTTATTCTGTCGTGTATTGTGTTGTCTCTCTCTAAAGTTCAATTTTAAGCCAAATTATTGTCTGTTTTGGAGCAGATTCTTGTTTTGTTTATTTAGACGTTCTTAATTATTGATTCTTTATTGTGGTGTTGATTGACTCTTCGTTATATTTTTCCTGCTGCAGTTAGACTTGCGGAACAGAGCTGCGCTCGAGAAAGTTTTTACAACCGCAAAGTAAGGATTAGACAGAAATTTTGTAACTGAGAAAAGGAAAAAAAATGATTGTTCATTTTCTGTCGGTGCTTCACGTTCTCTTGTAGTTTTACTTGATAACTGATCTGTAAATAATAGCTGTTTGTCATGTATGACTCTTTTCACCTGCAGGTTTGATGCTGTCATACATTTTGCTGGGCTGAAAGCAGTGGGTGAAAGTGTGCGGAAACCACTACTCTACTTTGATAACAACTTGATTGGGACAATCATTTTATTTCAAGTCATGGCTGCCCATGGATGTAAAAAGGTATGTTCAATTTGGTTTTGATCTTTTTGGTCCGTTTTGATTGGCTTCAACTGCATGGAGAAATGCAACTACAATGATGAATATCGTCACACTTCCATTGCATCAATCTGTGAGACCAGAATCAGCGGAAGTGCCCACCATTAAAGACTGATGACAAGTGGCTCCTTTACATACCATACATTCCATCAACACCACTCATTTTTCTCTATTTTTTTCTGTTTCTATCAGATCATATCACCTGTTGTACCCCTCTGTTTTCATATCTAGGGGTTAACTACATATTGATGTTCACCAATCCTTTTCCACACTAAATTACAGTTGTTTGTTAAACAAATATTAATTAGAAGCTACATCTTAAGAGGAAGTCTAAACCTTTTCTTTTTACCGTCCCCTGCTATCTTGAAGTTTCTTGTGGAATTTATTGCGCATATATTTTATTGATGGTGCAATCTGATTATTTGACTGATTTTATATTTCTTGGATGATGTCAGCTTGTGTTCTCATCTTCAGCAACTGTATATGGCTGGCCAAAGGAGGTTCCATGTACTGAAGAATTCCCTTTGTCAGTGACAAACCCATATGGACGGACCAAGGTATGACTAGGAGATTGTTGGACAGTGAAAACGAAGATGCTCTAATGATGGCTGCTTACAAAAAGAAAAAAAAGTTTTTTTTTTTAATTTTATAGTTTCTGAGTATTACTGATAGCAATGTACTAAGGTTTGTCTTGGAAACTAACAATGATATCTGATGAGAGGCTTGTTTTTTCAGCTTATCATCGAAGAGATTTGTCGTGATCTCTACTGTTCAGATTCAGATTGGAAAATTATACTGTTGAGATACTTCAACCCAGTTGGTGCACATCCTAGTGGTTCTATTGGTGAGGATCCTCGTGGAATTCCGAACAATCTCATGCCCTTTGTTCAACAAGTGGCAGTTGGCAGACTCACTTCACTGACAATTTTTGGAAACGATTATAAAACCAGTGACGGCACTGGAGTATGTTCTCACTTTTTTTACTTGGTTTAGTGAACTTTTTCCTTGAAAGATTGCATGCAATCTTCACCCCCCACCCCCTCCTATAAAAAAATTGAGAAGAGAAACAAGTTACCTTAAGTTGACGAGGCCACAAATCATATAGCTCAAATAATAATATAAAACTTCCATAGAAATATTCCCATTAATTGGATTGATATGGGTAAAGATACAAAGGGCTTATTAGAGATGTAATTAACAACTAATACACATATATAACAACCTAACTTACTAACAAAGTCCATCTAGCTAATACTACTAACAGTTGACTAATATCCTGTAACCATACACCTTTTCCCTTTGATGATTTTGGACATTCTGATCTACCATAGTTTCAGTTAGGCAACTTCTTACAAACAAGCATACATTCCCATTTCTGAAGAGCTGCCTTTGATTTCTTCAAGGATCTTACAGAATGTATCTTTTTTTCTCAGATTCGTGATTACATTCATGTTCTTGACTTAGCAGAAGGGCACATTGCTGCTTTGCGTAAACTGGATGATGCTAAAATAGGTATTATTCCCAACTTATTATTTTCTTCTAACAATTTACTAGTGTTTTCGATTTGGTAAACTCTGAAAGATTGTGAATGTGAAATGATTTTTTATCTGTATGAGGCAATGATAACTTTTCCTATTGGCCCATCTTGTTTTGGATTTTCTCTTTATGCTATGTTACTTTGTTAAATAATATTGCTGAAACCTTGGTCTTTAACCAAGCCAAATACTGTCATATGATCTAGGTTGCCACTTCAGCGAATAGGATGAGGCTTTTATTGTTGTCGTGATGTTACCTTGTCAAATTTTATTGATTGTTTATGCAGGTTGTGAAGTTTATAACTTGGGAACAGGAAAGGGAACATCAGTTTTGGAGATGGTAAAGGCTTTTGAACAGGCCTCTGGAAAGGTAACAGAGTGATCCTTTTATTTATGTTTTTGTATGTAATATAGACCTTGGCACAACTTTTTGTCATTTTTATATAAATGCAATTTTTTTCTTTCTTTTGTCCCCGGACTTCAAATTTGGCAGCGTAACCATTCATTTGACATGCCTAGTGTCTCTTAATTAGTTGCATTCTGTTAAGATACAATGAAATAGAAGAGATGTGAAGCAAGCTTCAACTGTGTAGTTATTGGACTGTCATCCCTTTGATTTTTTTAAATCTCAAGTACATATTTATCTCTCTTTGACTGTTACAAATTCATGGATTAAAGGGCATAAGATCAAACTCAGTAGCAAGAGATACATTTGAGGCTCTTATTTATTGAGAGCTTATTCTGGCTAATTCTATAACTGACCAGTAACTTTTAAACTGAAACTACAACTAACACAGCTTCTTATCCACGATCTCTGTGACTGACTACTACAGACTCAATGAGCAACAAAAGTTTTAGAAATCAAACATCTGCCCATTATATACAACAAATCTGTTGAATTTCTCGTCTTTAAGTAGATAAACCAAAAACATCTTGAACCAACTCTTTTATAATATATCTGGAATAAGCTACTCTTCAGTACATGGCTAATTTAATTTTACCATTTATTACTGTTCAGAAAATTCCACTTGCAATGGGTGGCCGTAGACCTGGAGATGCTGAAATTGTTTATGCTTCAACGAAGAAAGCGGAAAGAGAACTCAATTGGAAGTAAGTATTGATTTGCTTCAAAGTGAACAACAATTGCCGCCTTTTTTTTTCTCACTTTTAAGGATCAGTTTTTTTGCCTTAACACGTTCTGAATATCACCGCCGTGATATTAAATGACCGAATAATTTCACGTCTATTAAAAAATCTTTTTGTTCTTTCAAACTGCAGCTAATATACAAGTGTTTTCATCCTTTGGTAAAAAATATTGGGCAAGGTTTCACGAATTGTTATTTCCTCCCCCTTTTTATTTTTTCTCACAAATTTATTGTGATTGCAGGGCTAAACATGGCATCGATGATATGTGTCGGGATCAATGGAACTGGGCTAGCAAAAACCCTTATGGCTATGGTAGATCTGGAGATTCCTCCAACTGATGTTTATGATTGTTAGATTAAGTATATATGTTTTCTTTTGGGGTCTTTTTGAACCCTGTCACCCAATAGGTCCCTAAAGTTTTTGTTTAGCCATTCTAAGGTAGAAAATCCTTTCTAATTATGAATTTCAATAACGTGGTAAATAAGTAGTGGTTTAGTTTACTTTAATGATTATTTTCGGTTCCAGCTTACAGGTTAGTTATTGAATGAGCATTCTCATGATCTTCAAGAACATGACTGCATCCTATTTATAAATCTAAACCACACATTATAGAGTATGACTAACGAGTAAAATCATACCTTACCTCATTCATAATAAACTCTTACTTAGCATTATATGTTTTGATTTTCATGCTCTTTTTTTTCTGATTTTCTTCTATTCCTGCCATTGAAGAGGAACTCGTAGGAAGTAAAATAATAGAACTTTCGAATTGATGTTTAATGCAATTCACACACGCAAAGCAACTTAGAACATCTGTCATTTATAAGCAAATTCTCCTAAATAATGAGAGGTAATAATTTTTGGTTTTTCTTAATACTCGTCCTCTTGCCATGGAGAGTTGCCTTTTAAATCTTTCAAACATTAAACTGTTAGAGAAGGTATCTGCAGAATGTAAGAGAGTATTCTGCAACAAGTTCATGCCTACAGTGGCAGCCATAGTGTCTCTTTACAGACCCTGGCTAAGCAGTTGTATCATAAAACACCTTTTGTTTCCTGCACAATCAACAAAAATCTTTCCCAGCCTTCTCATTGAGACCACATATAGCTCAAGGTGATTTATCTTTGGGACCATAATAAAGATGTCCCTCAAGGGCCAAGTCAAACACAATAAAGGTTCACATATGAAGACGAAAATTAATTCGTTCATTAATCAAATCAACTAGTGTAACCATGCAAAGTTACATGTTCATGTGACAGATTAACACAACAGAGAAATGATGTCTTGTACCACATGTTAGAACTCATAATTCAATCTAGCCTTGCACATTTCTACAAAACCCTTTGACACTGAGCAATCTTATAGAGATACCTTATAGCCTACTATTGCCTATCACATTGTGGTACCTTTCAACCAACAAATATACCACTTGCTTAATTATCATCTATCTACATCCAAAAGTGGTTAATACATCAAGTTAACCAGCCTCTTCCCAAGTGATATTACCTAATACTTGTCAAGCAATGAATTGGGCATAGATTCCAATCTGTGAAAGAATAATTAACCTTGGTATTTTATTTTTCATCCAAATCCACGATTTTAATTGAGCCATATAAAGAATCTCATCAACATCTACCCTCCCTTCTTTTGAATACCACCTTATTCCTACGCTCCCAAATGCTCCATACAATTTCAATCCATAGAACTTTCCATCCGAGATTTTGTTTTTGATTTAATTGGAAAAGGTGAAAGTGCTTGAAGTGTGTCATTAGATTGTGGTGTTGGACAAATTGAATATCTACCCACTTACTACATGCACTACAGACCCTAGACAATATGTCACAGACCAAAAATAGATGTTGGACTGTTTCATCGTGTTGAAGGCACAAAGGATAGATCTTGCTACTTTGAACTACCCCTCTTCTGACTAAATTAGTTCCCTTTGCCACCTTTCCGAGAATAGCCATCCACGCCAATGTTTGGGCATTGGGTAATGCTTTAACCGACCAGAAAGTACTAAAATCAGCAAGCCTAACTGATGTATTAGAGTTCAACAAGTGAGCATATGCAGACTTAACTGTGTACTCTCCTAATTCTCCTAGCCATGTCCACCTATCCTAGTTATCCATGTTTGGATTCACCCTATTAATCTCCTCCAGCAGTTCTAGTTCCTCTGCAGCTTCCCAACTGAATCTACTCTTTCTCCAGGATAGTAGTTGTCACTCCCAACCACTATCACTCCTAAGAGCTATTTCTCCTACTGGTTTATTTTGGCCAAACCAGATAGAATACAACCGAGGATACCTATGCATGAGATTGGTACCACCCAATCATTTATCCTCCCAAAACCTGACTCTATTTCCAAATCCAATTTTCCATACTATATTCTTATCAAACCATGTATTCTTTTTGTAAGAAGTGATGAAGCTTGATTTAAGTAGGGCACAGAAGCAGGTTTATATACACATAATACCATGTTAGGCTAAGTTATATGCCAGTCTCTCGTGTGATTGTTTGTTGTGACTGATTCCCGTTATTCTAAATTAAGCTAGGTTGTTCATTAGTGTGTTTCTTTTTTGTAGACATGAAAATCATGCAAAAATAATTGTATTAATATATGTAAAAGAATTTTACAAAAGCAAAATTGTAAGAATTAATTACAGGAGAAAGAGAAGGATTGGAACGATGAAGTGATGAAGAAATATGCAGAAGGTTGTGAGCACTAGAGAGTGTCTGTGGGATGTGACAGAATAGAAAGACGGTGAGCAGGGATGAAGAGAAGTTGATGAGCAACGTCGTTGAATTGAAGAGGTCCTTCTTTGTTGCATTTTGATAGCAACCTTGCAGCTTCCTCCTTTGTCAGTCTACTCCTCGCGCTCATCCCTCCTTTTTCTCCCACCTCCTCACCACTCTCACACCTTCTTTTCTCAAACTACTTTTCATTTTCTTCTCCCATGATCGTAGCTTCTACCACTGCAAAC
>Ga0123342_1002933_pt1 | contig 27973 bp, 11 predicted proteins | sample Turbeawhitnodule_FD_89960 | JGI IMG/M metagenome (GOLD analysis project Ga0123342, IMG submission 89960) | Root nodule microbial communities of legume samples collected from Mexico - Turtle bean Mexico white nodule | ecosystem: Host-associated > Plants > Roots > Nodule | place: Mexico: Nepantla... | reverse complement strand
CACTCAAATTATTTATTTTTATCTCTAAAATGATTTTTTTTTTAATATTTTCTTATTATATATATATATATATATATATATATATATATATATATATATATATATATATGGATTCTGAACTTAACCAATATGATATGTTCATTTTCTATTTAAATTGTATAATTGATTTAAAAAAAGACATACATTATATTAAATATTTTTTTATCGTAATCGATATAATTAACATGTGTTCTTAAAGAAAATGATTTTGGTTTAGGGGTTTACACCATTCTTAATTTAAAAAAAATATTTATAACTAAATAGTGAATAATATATATACATTATAAGAAAATTATTGAATAGAGACTAATTTTTTAAAAAAATTACTGCATTAACTAAATTATATACTATTTTAATGATTAAAAAAACTATTGGTATTCAAAATTAGTTTCTATTATTAATAAATAGTATCTAAATTGATATTTAATTAACTATCAAAATTTTAGTTACCAACTTTAGAATCTAACTAGTTGATAATTAATTAAATACAAATAATTCTTTAGTCTCTTCAATATAATGACTAATTATATTTTTATTTTTAAAATTAATCTCAATTTTTTTGTTATATTTAAGCTAAATCAATTATAAAAGTCCCTTAAAATAATAAGTATATTAAAGGTCAAAAAAATATAACATATATTAGTTGTTTAGTCAAAACATAACCATAATTGAGTTATTTGCACAACTCAAGACTTTTTAATTGCTTATCGTATTAATATATTAATTTAATTAGGTTTTTTTAAATTTAAATAAAAATTTTAAAGTAAACATCAAGATTTCAATGTCAGACGCCGACTGTGGGGATCGAACCCACGACCACGTGGTTAAAAGCCACGCGTTCTACCACTGAGCTAAGTCAGCTCTATGAAAATTATTCTTTTAAACGCTAATAGTTAGTGTAATATGAAGAATTACCTTATGATTATTATTCAAAGGTTGTGACAGTGAAGTGAATTTACTGTCTAATATCATATGTTCGTAGCACAAGTAAAAAAAAACTATTTAATTATTTACAATATTTTGGATGAAGGAAATAAACCTAATAATTATATCTCTATATTATAATTTTCAACTTTATGATAAAATTTATATCCAATGAATAAAACTAAATGATAATATTATCTCTTAGACAAATAACATTCAATAGGTAATGACACTGAATTAATTATTTGATCAATGAAAGTGTATTAGTTATGCAACATGTATAGTGTGTGAGTTGTACTTAAGCATTAACACGAGAATCCATGCAAATATTTTGTTGGAATTCATGAGTCAACCCTTGAATGAATGTCCATGTCTGATATTCCATTTTTTATTCAAACTTTTGTATATTTGTATATTTAAGGTTAAATATGTTAGAAAAGAAAGCGAGGCTAAGTTCCATCAAGAAAGGGTGAATTGGTTTTTAAAACCTTTTTAAAAGATTAATACTTTTTAAAACTATTTTAAAAAATTTATTAAAAAATTGAATACAATTAATTGTGAAATTAAGACTGATAAATATTAGTAGAGACAAGATAAAAATGATAAAGAAAGAGAGATCACACCAAAGATACCTGTTCAAATCACATACAATTTTACATTCATTCTCAATTATTCAGCTTTATAGGATAACTGGAATTATCTTTGTAAGTTTAATACAAACAATCATGCAAAACATATACAAAACATGAAACAATATAAGATCACTCTTGAATATAATCAAGAAAATATATGTTCTACCCTTGGATCACACTAAGAGAAAATAACCCAAGATCAACTCTTGAACACTCGAGGATTGTCCTACCCTTAGATCGCACCAAGAAGAAACCAACAAAGTCAACTCTTGAACAATCAAGAGGATACAAATTGGAAACACTCTAGCAACTCAAAAAAAGGAAGATGTTACTAGAAAACAACATAGCAGAAGGAAGACAAGAAAATTAAGTAGCACAACATAACTTTTTTGGAATAATTCTTTGAACAATCTTAAATGATCGGGAATTTATTTTTTCAAAGTATTATCAGATATGTCAACAAGTGAAATCAAAAGATCTATTTATAAATTTTTTGAAATGCTAATTAAAAACAAATCTTAATGGATTTAATTGATTATCTGAAGTTGGTAATAATTATTTCTAGTAGAATTTGAAAATCATTTAGGCACGTTCTTTGTTTTAATCGGTTATTACACATGTTAATAAATTATTTTAGTTTTTCTCCATTCTTCCTATGCTAATAATCTTTCTTTGAATGCCCTCTTTAGCCACTATGATAACATTTGAGATGTTTCTTACTTTGAGACTTTGATCTATCATGAGTTTAAATCCTATTAGAGAGAGTCATGTTCTCTTGATCAACCTCTCATTATCATCAAAGCATATGATTGCTTTGAAATTTCCACCCTTTGTACCTTGTGTTTTCGCTTGGATTCTTTTTCAAGAATAGTTTCGACAACATTCTAAAACTGTAATTGCCTATCAATATTGTTATTTGTTATATTGACAATGAGTTGATCATATGAATCAATTAAACTCTAAAGTAGAAGTTCGGCATGCTCATTTTCAACTATGTTGAAATTTGTCACTAAAAGTTGGGCAAATAACATATTGTTGATGTGGTCCATCATTGATGTGAACTCTCTCATTCGAAGAGTATAGAATTTCCTCTTCAAGATTATTCTTGTGTGAAGTGACTAAACCTTGTACAATTTGAAGAGTGTCCTAAATCTCCTTCGTAGTAGTTTTCCTTGCAATGTTGGATAAAACTGCATCTGTCATTGCTAAATGCAAATTTGCGATAACATTGTGATTAATTTATTTTCACCTTTGATTCATGATGTACATAGGTCTTTGTCTAATTTTATTTGCACAATTGTCCTTTTCAAAATGGTTTTCATCTTCAGTTTTCACAATGACAAACTTCTCTATCTCATATTTGTTGTCATGACTTTAAAACTGACTTATACATGTAACAAGAATAAATCCTTTCTAATGTGAAAGATCAAACTAACTACAATCACCGAGCATACTCAAATTTTTCTATAACACTATTTTAGTGATAATAACATAATACAATCAGAAACCAAGCTTTGATACCACTCTTAGGTACAAAGTAACAACAAAAGAACTCAACTAAAATAAAAGACAAAAAAAGGAAGAAAACAAACAATAGGTAATATGTAATTTTAGTAAATGAACAAAAATTACACACCTTTCTCTTTAACTTCAAAGAGAAAACAATAACACCCTTTATGGAACATTACAACATTTTTTTACTTTAGATAACACTGAAATAGACTACGGATATAAAAGTGTTGTTAAAACATAATAAAGACCACAATTTTAGCAAAGTGACTTAAAATATATAAAAAATCACGGTCATAAAAACATTGATATTTTATGCCATAATTATAAAAACGTTAATTTAAACCATAACTATTTATGTATGACCTTTTAGTTTAAAAAAAAAAAATCTAAAATAATACCCTTAATCAACAAAACATGACTACGTAATTAGTATTTTCAAAAAGTAAAATAATATATATATATATATATATATATATTAACAACCTCATAATAAATAAATAATCACATAGACATAACCACAATCTATTATATTATTTAAAATTCCTACAACTTTCTAACATTATACTCAAATTAAAACAAATTCATCTTTTTGAAGAGTCTTTTATATTTTATATTATACATGAAAACATGTTAAAGAATAACATAAAAAAAAAAATCTTGAAGAACCTTTCATATTTATACATAAAGACATGTTAAAGAATAACATAAAAAAAATATTTATCAAAACCTTGTAATTCAATAAAAATGTAAAGCAAAATTAACTAAACTTTTTAACTTTTTATAGAAATAAAAATAAATTAACTTTCTATATAGAAGTAAAAGTAAATAAAACACGAAAAAAAAACTGATGTTGAACAACAACTATATGAATTCTTTTTAAAAGACAATCTAAAATTATATATATATATATATATAAAGAAAATCTATCATTTTTTTATTGAAAAAAGTGTTATAAATATTAGAAAAAGTGCTATAAATTTATAACAAATTACTTAATATACTTTAATTTATTTATACTTATATATATAAATAAATATAAAGTTTAAAGATTTAACTCTTAAGCACCTACAAGGTAAATAAAACTTCAGAAGGCAATTTAGGGTTTAGCAGAAACAACCATCATAAAATATTAGGGTTTAGCAGAAACAACCATCATAAAATATCAACATTGATTTAGAAAGCATATGCAGTATGTTGTTAATTTAATTAAAGGAATCAATAATGTACCAATATTTCAAAATAGGAAAATTTAATGTAAAGAAAATTACTAATTTTATCTCTTAGTTCATTAATAAGAGATTTTGGTATATCTTTCCAATAAAACACTCTCCTGTTTTTATAACATGAAAAATAAGTGATTGAAGTAGATTTTTCCTATGTGAGACTTCTCTCATGACAACCATTTTATTTATATTAGAGTTGGTATCCAAAAAGATTGAAATCAGATAAAGATGAGAGAAAAATAATATGATAAATATTGATAGGTTTTATTAGCAAAAATCTTTAATAATTATGATTGAAGCAAAATCGTCATATTAGAAAAGATGAAAGAGAAATTTTATTGATGAAAAAAAAACTAATACAACTTGTATAGAAAAACAAAAACTCAAATAAAAAGTTGTCGTGAAAGAGACTAATTGAAAGATGAAATCTAATTAAGAGGTAGAATAATAGCTAACAAGAATAAGAAATAGAATAATATAGAAAATAAACTTATTTTTGTAGTGGATACATTTAGTAAAGTCTTTTACAATCTTCTCCATAAACATTTTAAGATAGAAAACATAAGAAGTTATTAAACTCTTATGTTTTGTTTAGAAGTTATTAAACTCTAATGTTTTGTTTAGTTTAATTTTGTGTTGTTTTTTATTTATGGGTCTTGACTTATGATATTTGTTTGTATTTTTTTTAACAATATTTTTCTCTTTATTTAATAATTTTGAAGTCTAAAATATTTGTTTAGTTCTAGTTGATATGTCAGTTTTTAAAGTGATGTATAACATGAATTTTTTTTTCAAAATAAAAATAATAATAAAAAATAAGAAGTTAACTAAAATTAATTTATACATACACTAAAAACTTTCTTTTATAATTGTTTTAAAATTTCTATTTATAACTTGTTTTATGAAACTTCATCCGAACATGTTCTAACAATTATTGATCAAAGCTAATAAAAGTTGCATTTATCAAATTGGTTTGGTTTATACAATTCAGGTAAAACATATATCTTTTTTGGAGAGTACAAGTTTCTTAAGTATTTAAAGCTATTCGTCCAGGCTAAATAAAATAAAATATCTAACATACGTTGCAAACAAGACACTTACAAGAACAAACAGATACAATGTTTTACCTATAATTTATACAAAAGTTATATTTAGGATAGAAGAAAGCAAGTATAAAAGAAAGGGCAAAGAAGAAACTCTCTACCAAAAGAATTAAGTATAATATTTTCTGTTGAATTCTTTTTTAGGAGATATGCATGAGACATTGAACATGAATCAACTATATTAATAAATATTTTGGTACATCTTACATTACTTAGAAGTCTTCTTCTCTTAAAATAGAGTGTTTTCTAAAAAGAAAATCATGACAGGAACTTGAAGTTTCAAAGCGGACAATATTTTATATACAATGATTGACCCTATCAATGCTATTTTAATGGATTTGAAGTCGGAATATTGACATGATGTTCTCAGCCCTCAACTAGGAAGAGTTTGTCCTTAAACCGTCCTTAAACCTTGACTCGTTCCTTATCCCTTGTATATTATTCAATTTTATTATTTGTACTTAATGTAAAACTAAAAGTGAAAGGTTGAGTTTCCAAACCTAAGCAAGTATATCAATTAAGCCCTGGTTATGATGCGAACTTTGGCCATTGGAGAGGCTTGAAGCAAGTACTCCACTACTGTGTTTACTTTCTCATCAGATACGTTTACAAAGAAATGCTTAATCACTTTCAGTGACTCCAATCTTACTAAGCTCAGAGGTTCAGATCTCACTGAAATGGGATTGGAGAAATCCTACACAATTAAAGTGAGTAGGAGACATAATTAAATGGATATATTTGAAATGCAAGATTGAAAGCAGGCACAAATTCTGACATATGAATGCAAACATGATATGAACATTAAGAACAAAACAAAGGAAAAACCTACTGAAGTAACTTACATGTAACATTATTTGAAAGGGATACCAAGAAGAAAAGGTCAATTTCTTTACACTGGCAAGCACTTGCAGCCATCTCATGATGTTTGAACTGATGGTTGAACTTTTCTCAGCCCAACGTCCATCCCAAGACATGTCAATATTTACTTCTTCAAGAAAAGAAAGATTGCATGTGGAGAAGAGTTGGTGACTAGCAGAACCCCTGATGGTAAAAGAACTAAGATTTGGAGTAGAAAGCAGAATTTGGTAAGTTTGTCCTTCATATATTGTGAAACTAGAAAGGGTAGAATTAGATATGCAAAGCACCTGTGCATCATCATCCAAAGAACAATATCTAATATCTAAAGTATTTAACAAGTGACAATTTGAAAAAGGCTCAGCTGAATCATTGTCACTTGCTGTGAATCTAACACATTGAAGATGCAACTTTTTCAATACTGGCAAGTGGAGAGATTTTGGAAGTACTATGAGAGCATAGTTCCATGCAATGCAAAGCTCAAGAGATGTCAAAGACTGAGAACAAAATATTAAAGGGAGGGACTCAAAATCAGGTCTAAAGCCTGAATACACATCTAAAATTAACTGTTGCACATTACAAAACAAAGCATATTTAATGATCTTATCTAAGAGTTCAGGCTCTGTCCAACAAAGGTGAAGACCAAGATTATGTAGGGAACAAGTGTGATCTCGTGTAGATAAGACCCAGGTTGCAAATTTCTTAAACCTTTCAACCCCACTTTTCTTCGGGAGATTAGGAACAGGAGAGTATGTGAGGTTGATGAGTCTTTTGCAAAGGTGATTCCATCTTTTAGACAAGACACAAGTCTGAACAGCATATTTTGTGCTCATGAAACTCATCATGTGGAGCAAAAGGGTGTCAGGCAACTCACTGATCCAATCCCTCTCCATCAGTTTTACTGTGTGTATTATGATATCAGTTGAAAACCGAAGAGAAAATGAGTTTGAAGAGGGTTCTCCAAAACCCTTCTTTATATGCTGTAAAACTATTTATCTATAGAAACCAACTACAAAAAGGCTTATAATTACATAATAATTGCTCCGTTTAAAGAGAAACTAAGCAAATTTTCTAAGGCCGTCCTGGGCAAGCAAACAACCTACCATGTATTTCAAGCCAATTTTTATTTATTAATCAAACTTCATATAAGCAACTTTCCATTGGTTCTAATCAAGTTTCATATATATATTGGAATTTTAATTTTTCTGGTCAACCATCACCAAGAAATTAAAAATTATTCTACAACAATCAGTGCTCAGAAGTTGTGTTCACTAATTGGAGTATAGCTACAATGCTGAGTCAAAGGATTTGTTCCTTTGGCCAACAACAAAAAGTGGGGAAATAAATTATTGCTTAAGCATTGAATATTTGCATTACATCATTATTTGTATCTACAATCTCTTTTTCAACCCCTCAATTCTTGTCTCATTTTATTTTCTAATCAAAGTCTTCACTATGATATCTCCACCAGGCCCTAAACTTTTTTTCCTTCTTTGTCTTTCACTATAACAAAAAGCATTTGTGCAATCAAGTCAATTTTTGCTGTCTGCATTTAAGAATTCCAAACCATTCCTTCTGTCAAATTATAATTCTCATTAGCAGATAACATTCTGTATACGTTTAGTCGATATTCCAATCTTTATAATTTGATTTTAAGAAACTGAAAGTATGAAAAAAGAAAAGTAGTTTATTTTACATACAAAATAGTATCCTTTTAAGAAAAAAATTATACGTTTGAGTACTAAACATAAATCTTTTAAGGGTTGATGTTAATATAGAATAGTTTTTCTTAATATACAGTGACACTCTTGTACTTCATTCCATTTGATGCGATTTTTTTTTTCTGAGAATCCCCATTCACAGTCTTTGAGCCGAATGTTATTTGTATCTATCTTCTATCTTCTTCCTCATTGTCACATGTTGATACCCTACACAAGTACTCATGGCCAGTTCTCTTCAAAATCCAAGCCATTGGATAAACCACTCAATAAATATGGTTACATATTTCACCATACTACACATTATTAGTAGATTTCATCCATTCACACAATGAGAGAATATCAGTTCCCATGCTGTGAGCTTGACTTTTGGCTTCTTTTAATGCTATGTCTATTGCTGGTGTCACTGGCAGGCCTTGCATCAGGCCTAGCTCTAGGACTGCTGTCCTTCAGCCAAGTTGATCTTGAAGTCATCAGTAAGTCTGGTCTTCCAAAAGACAGAAAGCATGCAGGTTACCATCGCAACACATGTCACTACATTATGCAGTTTTTAAGATCTTCATCATGATAGGTATTACTATCTTACTTTATCTGCAGAAAGGATTCGACCTTTGGTAAAGAATGGTCATTTTGTCCTGTGTACCCTTCTTCTAGGAAAATCACTGGCTATAGAGGTATGTTTTATATAGCACATGAAGTTAGTTGATGTGGTTATTAAACTTAAAGAAGCACAGGCACTAGATTTTGAAGTAATAGGCCCAGAAATGGTTTTTCCTTTCTTTCTCTAAAATGTTCCTTTAGACAAAATCCCTTTTGACTTGAATTGATGATAAAACAAATACTCACATTACTTGTATGCTATATGCTCATGCAAGGAGGGTCTAATAACATTCTTTGGAAACAACAATTTTTGTAGCTGTTAAATGAAGGTAGGTACTATAAATGATTTTGTTAAAATTTACAAAAAAGTGATTCCAATTGTTCTTGTTCAAGGCACTGCCAATTTTTATGGACACAATCATCCCTTCTTGGTTTACCATTCTCATGTCGGCACCCTTGGTGACTGTGTTTGCAGAGGTAATGCTTGTTTTGAAAGATGCACCAACAATATGTTGAAATGAGGCCCTTGTTTCTTAAATTAATTCATGTTACATTTATTATCTTAGATTTTACCTCAAGCTGTATGCTCTCGATATGGACTAACTTTAGGAGCAAAAATGGCTCCCATTGTTCAACTGCTTCTGCTGATCTTCTTCCCTATAACCTACCCTGCTAGTAAGGTAAAGTGTTTGTTATGTTTGTGTTTGCTTCTATATTTATTTTGTTATTCAACGTTATTGTCAAGTTGCAACAAATTAGAAATAACAGAACTGCTTCTTTCTGCAACTCATGGTTATATTAACAAAATTAAAAGCTAAAAAAGTATATAGATCTAGAGCATAGAAGCATTTATTTCAGTTTCTCAAGGAAAAACTCATCTTTTAAGAAAAATAAATTAATATCTTCAAGTATTCTTCTATTTTGGCAGGTGCTGGATTGGGCTCTAGGGAAAGAACAATCAGTTCTTCTCAGAAGGTCAGAGTTGAAGACATTTGTGCACTTACATGCAAATGAGGTTTTCCTCCTATCCTAGTATATTCTCTCTGACCTAACTTAATCATAAGTGAGATTAGTTGCTAAAATATTCACATGCAGGCAGGGAAAGGTGGAGAATTGTCACATCATGAAACTTCTATAATCACAGGTGCTATAGATTTGACTCAGAAGACAGCTAAAGATGCAATGACACCCATATCTCAAACTTTTTCTCTAGATATAAATTCTAAACTTGACATGTAATCTGTCATAACTCAACTTGAGGTCACATACATCAACTTTCTTCTCCAAATATTTCATCTATAAATGCAGTTCACCTTTGTCATCAGGCATACAATGACACAAATAATGAGCAAAGGTCACAGTCGAATACCTATCCATTCTGGACACCGAAGAAGTATCATTGGCGTCATATTGGTAAGAAATTGAAGAACCAGACATGACATAAGGCAAATATAGTGCATTTAAGTATTTTCTGCAATAAATCTTGAATATATAAACTTGGGAAGTATAGTATTGTCATTATGTCCAATCAATTAATAAAGACAAAAGAGAAAGCTTCCATTTGACATTTGAGACAATGTTGTTACATGCACACATTAGCTTTTTTCTCAACATTGCTTAGTAATATTTTGTATTCATATAGTAGTGCCGTGAATTCTTTTCTACAGGTTAAAAACTTGATATTCTGCCGCCCTGAAGATGAGACCCCCATAAAGAATTTGATTATTAGGAAAATTCCAAGGTAATAGAGCTAATTTGACAGGAACATAAAAGCCAGATTCCATCAGAGTTTTAACATCAGGATTGACCATCACACATAGTGATGTTTTTCTAGTCATCATGGTAAATAGTGCAAAGTATCATCAACTTCACTAATAATTGTTCTCTGTAGGAGAACCTGATAGACCCACCTTTAGTGAGGGGTGTTCCTTCCTAACCTTGTTTATTTTTTTCCATTTATAAGACTTAAACCTGAAACCATATCAAGTATTTAATGTATGTAAGATATTGCTACAGTGAGACAAAAAGATCCTTATTTAATGTTGTACAAATTGAAAAACAACTGTTTTTAAGGAAAAGTGAGAAGACTAGAAGATCCCTTGTGATCTTCATTCATGCAGAGACTCTCTACTATATTAACTACAAGATATTGTTCATTTAATAATTGTGTAACAGGGTTTATGAAAGTTGGCCTCTATATGAGATATTGAATCAATTCCAGAAGGGTCACAGTCATATGGCTATGGTCTTGAAATCCAACAATGACAGAGAGATCCCTACAGCTCATGCTATGGGCGCACCCACCTTTTTTAATGCAATTACTCATAAAATATCAAATCCGGCTCAAGTTGTTGGAGGTAACATCTTACAGAATTTTGCCATGGTATCATGTCAAACTGAACAACATTTTACTTAAGATGAATTGCAAAACAAAAGTAGAAAAAAGTTAGTTTCTTGGAGGAGAAAAAATCATTTATCTTCTTCAATCTGGAATATGCAGAATCTGATTCTTCCTTTGTCCTTGACATGAGTCAGAGAAGTTCTGTACATGAATCCTGTTTAAACTCCAGTGATGCAGAATTTCATAGTCCAACATTAAGAAATGTCATGGAACTAGACAGTGAAGCGAGTCAAGAAAATGAATATTTCTCACAAGAACAAACAGATTCTCTTCCAGATGTCATAGACGACGAGGTTATTGGCATCATCACAATGGAAGATGTCATGGAGGAACTGTTACAGGTTAGAATGGTGATTTATTCTATAGTGTTAAAAATGCAGAATACACTTCAAATTCTTAAAACTTTTAGCTACCAACTAAACAACTTGATCCATAGGAGTTTAGTGAAATGTTTCTTCATTTTTTGAAATATCAAACTCATCATGTTTTATAATGCTGATTGCTATCTATTTTTTTTTCATTTACAAGGGAGACATATTGGATGAAACTGATGAATATGTTCACGTTCAACAGAAGTGAGTAAATTTGCATTAAATTTTAATATTACATTGTTCATTTCTGCTTCACCCAAATGAATTCATAGCAATTGACAAATTCCATGTTTCAATTTTTCTTATTTTCAGCATTAGAATTAATCTGTTGCAGTCACTTAAGTCACAATCAAGATCATCATGGAGGACTTCTGGTTCTGGTCATCGATAAAGAACTTTCTACTATTTATTTCATTTAGTCTCAGTGACTTGAAGATTCCACAAGTTCACAACATCATGGTTTTGATTTTCAAGATATCAATACAATAAAATTTAATTCATTGGAAAAGATGTATACATTTTCATTTAATTATAGATTATTACAATAAGATTTATTTTTAATGAGTTAACCCTGTAAATATATTTTAATTGTTCATGTATGAAACTTAATAACTATATTTAAAATATCCATAGTATTATAACAAATATCCCAAGCCATGATGACATAGATGGTGAGGCTCATGACCAACCATTTCCTTTATGGATAAGATATACGTGAATAAAATATCTCCACTCCAAGCATGATGAACAACCAAACACAACAACAGAAGCCATGGAAACTCTGATTTGTGCAACAAACTCATCTCTTATTCTCTCAAAACATTCTCCATGCAGACCAAACTTCCCAGCTTCTTACCCTACACAAAAGCTCAACCACCCCTTCAGCACATTAAAGCCTTGTGCTAGTGCCAAAGGCTTTTCTTCCACTCCTCCACCTGTTGGAAGAGATAACAATGAGAGGCCTATTAGGAAGAAAAACAATGATGATGATGATGAGCTTCCCAGACCAGTTATTTACAGGATAATACGTAGGATCTTGTTCTCTGTGGGGGTGCCAATGGGGTTGGGGTTGATCTTCTTGCACATTTTTGGGGTGCTTAGGGAAAACCAAGTGTATGATGCACCACGGTGGTTAGCCTTTATCACTGCATTCTTGACTTTTGGAGCTTCCTCTGTTGGGATTGCATATGGGGCACTCTCCGCAAGTATGGAAGAAAAGGATGGTTCTTTTCTTGGGGTGGAACAGATTCAGAAAAATTGGGTAGATATGTGGCAGGAAGAAGAGGCTGCAAAGTAGATGGCTTACTGAAGGAGAAATTATTAGATACTTTCGAATTGTCACCACCTATTCATAGTTCTAATTATACTACATGCCATAATGATTGTTCACAACTATGATGATTCCAGAATATATAATAGTTTCTCCTAATTAAGGTGATGATTTTGCAGATGGGTTCATAATGTTGTATGAGATAAATTGAATTGTGTACTTAGAAGTCAGAATCATGACTATTGTAGTAGCTGTTAGTGTAATCGATGAAATATTTGATAAGTTTTCATCGTGTCTTAGATTTGACTTACTTGCTACCACTGTGCGAAAATTTGTTATTCTAATTTCTAAGTGAAAACATTAAGTAGTATTGGTCTACGTTGCCGTACAATAATTTGATTTAGTGTGTGTAAGATTTTTGATAGGATGTTGAAATCAGAGGAGTTACAATTTTCTTACTAGTTGCAGAATTTCTAAGAGTTGCAGTGTTCATTAGATATATGTGAATATTGTACCATGTTGATCTGCAAGCCAATGCCAAAAGGTTCAATTTCTGAGTTCTGTTATCTGTTTTTATAACAGAACTCATGCTTGTTCTGTCTCTGATGGCAGATGCTCCTTTTCAAAACTCAAGGGGCTTGGATTGATTTTTCATTATGATACAATTATCAGATATTTATTATTGACATACGAACGATTGGTATTAGAATATGAAAGTGCCTTTGATATCATCGAGTTGAATAGCTAATGTTTGAATATATATATATATATATATATATATATATATATATATATATATGCTCAAAATAATCAATGCTAGAAAATGAAGATTAAGGTAAATTTGAGAGTATGTGTTTGTGTGTGTTTTATTATATGAAATGAAGTTCAATGCTCGGTGTGTGTTTTTCATTATATATGAGATAAATATATACAAGTGAAACATAAGTTTAGGGAAGATTAAGATAAATTTCTAAAAAAATTTGGGCAAGTAACTTTCTTATATTAATTAGGGTTAAAATTAAGCTAATTACAATATTTGAGAGTAATTATAATTGTAACATATCTTTGACTCTGTAATACTCATCCTCAAGTTCAAAGTTTAGGACGATACATGAGTTTGTAAGTTGTATGTGAAGTTAGAAGAAGAGTTTTGGACAAATGTTGTTCGAAGTTGTCCCTTTTGAATTTTATCTTGAATAAAATGGCAATCAATTTCAATATATTTTGTTCATTCATAAAAAAACCTGAGATTTTTGGTATATGAAGAGCAATTTCATTATCACAAGATAAAGTGACAGGATGCAGTGGAATGTCCAATTCATGGAGAAGCGTCTGCAAGCATGAGAGTTCACTGATGGCATTAACCATGGCGAGATACTTGGCTTTAGTAGATGAGTGAGATATTGTTGATTGTTTCTTGGTTCGCCATGAAAAAGACTTGGATCCAAAATAATACGATAATTGATAGTGGATATTCTAGATGTGGGACAAAAGGCCCAATAGAGAAGAGTTGGATGAATGTAGTATGTCATGGTCTGAGCAGATTTGATGTATCACACCACTCAAAGTGTCGTTTGCCAATGGAAGTCACAAGGAGAAGACATACATTGTGACAATAGGTTCACAATATAAGTGATATTCGGACAATTGATTATAAAGTATAATAGTCTTCCAAATAATCTTCTATATACAATAAGATTATTTTGTTAGAATATATGGCTTGAAACAATAGGGGTGAATTGGTTTTGCAAATACTGGTGTTAGATTGAAAAGATCAATTAAATCAAACAATTGATTAATCTGTTCAAGTGGTTTTTAAAAGAACAACAATTATGTAATCAAAATTTAAACTTGGTTTTTTTAAAAATCAATTGATTGTTTTATGCGCAGAACATAAAGAACATAATATATCACAAATATCAGAGTAGGGAAGAGAGAATTCACACAAGAATTATACTGATTCATTCTTAACCAAGAGCTACATTCAGTTCTTAGCACACCACTGAGAATTCACTAATGCAATCAAACCAGATTGCGAAAACAACCAAGAGTATTGATCTTGAACCCTTTAAGAACACACAACACTCTCAACAATAATACAGATTTCAGAAACATTATTTGAAACTGTTTACAACACAAAACAGTATAAAAGAATGAATTTAGAATACACCTGGGCATTACACAATAAAGAACAATAGAAAAGAATAACCCAGAATCCTACTTCACACCTAACAATGATTCAAGATTTCAATAATGATTCTAAAGCTTTTTTATTTTCTCTCTTGAAAAACATATTTTGTAGTATCTCTTATTAAAAGTTATCTTTATATAGACTTAAAAGATGGTTAAATTAGTTTGATCATTTAATGAAATTTGTTGAAATCATTTAAAAAAAGTTGGAGAATCTTTATCTTAACAAGATTCTGTTAAAATTACTTAATTCATTTTTAAAACAAACTGATTGTTTTCATTATCTGTTGAAATCACAACATAAAAAATTAATTAATTTTTCAAAATAACTGGTTGATTTTACTCAACAAAAAAGATAAAAGAAAACAAATCATTTTTAAATTCTTTTAAAAACCTTAAGTGTTTTTCAATCGGTTGATACAATAAATCAATTTGTTAAAAAACTTGTTGTAGTCATCTGACTTTAACATAAGTTATTTCAAACCGATTTAAAATACGAATCAACTAACTAAAATTAACACAAATTTGAAAAACAAAACTTTCAAAAGAGATTTCAAATCATATGAACTTGGATCATAACTAGATACAAATTAACAATTCAAAATCTACCTAACTAGACACACACAACAACAAAATTCTTCATGACAAATTTGGAAATCATCAAAACCACTTTGTTCAACACATATAAGACTTCACCAATATCAACAACCAAAGGGTGATTATGATCTAATGGAGTACATACTAGTTTGCTAGCAAGAATACTTGTATCTTACAAAATTTCTAAGGTATATTTTTGTTGATTGAGAAACAATCCAGTCTTAGAATGTGTCACTTTTATTCCCAAAAAATATTTCAAAGGAACCAAATCTTTGATGTTGAATTAATGGCAAAGATCTTTTGAGAAGTGAAATAACCAGTTCATCATCTCCTGTAACTGTAATATCATCAACATTAATAAGTAAAAATAGGGGTATATGTTCCACAAGAAAAAAGTAAACATTCAGTAATGTATAAAACCAACATCAATTAAGGCACTTGATAAAGTAGTAAACCATATGTGAGGTGCCTGTTTTAATCTATAAATTAACTTGTTAAAGTCGACAAACTCAATTCTCCCTTGTTTATGGAATCCAGGAGGAAGATGCATATAAACTTCTTCCTCCTATAATTTTCCACGTAGGCATTTGAAACATCCAGAAGATGAGTTGCTCAATCTTTTTTTGTTGCAACACTAATAATTTTTCTCACAATGGTTAATTTTGTAACAGGAGCAAAAATTTCAGTAAAATAAAATCTTTCTAGCTGTGAGAAACCTTTAACCACCAAGCATGATTTGAACCTTTCAATTGAACCATCATAATTATATTTAATACGATACACCCATTTACAACCTATCATTATTTTACCAAGAGAAAAAGGCTATAAAGTCCAAGTATCGTTAGCCTTTAAAGCATTTATCTTATCCTCCATAGCCTTTCTCCAATGTGGATCTTTGCAAACAACATATGAGGCGGGTTCATTTTGCTTTAGAATAGAATTAATAAAATGAAGAAGGTCATGTGAGTATGTATTTGAGCACAAATAGTCTAATATGGAATGTTGTGTACTTGATGACGATGAAGAAGATTGAGTAAAGGTCATATTGCATAAGTAATCTCAACTTAGTGATTTAGAGGTTTTGTGACACATTGTGATCGTCGTTGTTAAGGATTAACTGTTATAGGAGGATCAAAAATAGGTGTGGATTCATTAGAGTTTGGATTAATAGAAGATAAAGATATCGAAGGAGTGTGAATGGATGTGAGTTATGAAAAGATGGGATATTGAAAGAAACATGATATGTTGCACAAGTATCAATGAACCATTCAGTAAGCATACAAAGGGAAAAAAATGGTAGACACTCATTTGTGAGATTAATTAACTTTAAGTTGTTTTTCCTCGTTTAATAATTGAAAAAATTGTTTAATTGATTCTACAAGTACAAAATAGTTTGTAGCATTGTTGGAGTGGAAAACAAAAAATGTTTGTTGTACAAGTGTATTACCCTTATTGTAGTATTGTGCCCTGGAAGATATCCATGAAATTTAAAACACTTTTGTTCTATGTGACAAAAGATGCCACAATGTGCAAATTTAATATGATTATGAAAGGAGACATATTTGACCGATAACATTCAAGCGATTTCGGAAGATCCTGTTTGGATTTTGAAGTGTTGTTCACTTAGAAGCTAGTGGAGAGTCCTTTGAGCCTCATCTTGAAGGAGGAGAGAGTAATCATGAGTAACATCTGGAAATGATGTAGGAAGAAGCAATTGACTTCGTGGTTGAATAAAGGTTTCATTGAGTCCCATTAAAAATTGCATGAGACGTCATTTGTATTGTTAGGAATATAAGCTTGCTTGGTTCCACATGTACAACTATTGCAAATATAATTTGGTGAAGAATAATAAGGGATAATTCATCACAAAGGCAACAAAGTTGATTGAAGTATTATGAAATGGAACAATCTTGTTGCTTCAAAACAACAAGATTTTGGGTCTTCCTTCCAGCACCCCTACATTTTTTAAAGTACCAAAACTAGCCTTGTCATTTTTATTTGAAAAGGCACCATTATAGTGTTTGTAGATTTCAGAAATTTGAGTTCCGGGATATTTATGGATTGGTGGATCTGAAATACATTTTTTTTTTTACTTATGGATTGGCGAATCCAGAATGCATTTTTTTACTTATGGACTGGTGAATCCATAATGTATTTTTTGACTTATGGATTGGTGGATCCAGAATGTATTTTTTTGACTTATGGATTGATGGATCCGAAATACATTTTTTAACTTTTGATGTTTGGTTGTGGTTTTCAATAATTTGTTGGAATTTCATGGTAAAATGTTAATTTGTAAAAGTATGAACAATACCGAAGGATTAGTTGAACTTTACACTAATACAAAATTCGAATTCTACGACTCCGTATAAAGACGGTTCATAAAGAACAGTCGTTATAAAAGAGGCAGTGATATTTTTGTAATTTTTCACAAAAAATTTGGTGTTTTTAACGACGATTCTCACCTAAACCGTCGTTATATATGTGTTTCGGTGTAAACTACGACAATTCTCTCCACCTTGTGCACTCTCACTTATCTTATTTTTGTCTCTCCCCTCACCTTCACCTTCATCTTCATCTTCACCTTCATCGCACGTCCGACTGCACCACTCACCCTCAAACTCTTCGCACCTTAAGCTCGTACCGTGCGACCAATCCTAAGGTTGCGCCGCATGCATCCCTTCCTCCTACAACTACATGCTACCACCGCCGCGTGCCTCCCTTCCTCCTGCAATCGCCTGCTACCACCGTTGTGTTGCCTTGTCGCTGGTCTTGCCCTGCCTTACCATCTCTTGTCCGCACGACTTTTTCTCGTCAGGTTAGTGTTTTAATATTTTTTTATTACGATTAGGGTTTTAATACTCTTTACTTTTTTTAAATAAATTTGTGTATGCAACGTGTTGATTCTGAGTCAAAGGGTGTTTGACCTTCGACAATGTGCACACAACCTTTCACCTTCGCATGCCCACACATCGCCACTGTGGATTTGGCAGCACTCAACACTCCACTATAGAAGGTGAGTATTTTTAGGGTTTAGGATTTTAATTTTTTTAATAAATATTTTGAATTATGTGTTGATTAGTTAATAGTTAGGGTTTGTGGAAACTTCATTTGGTGGATATTTGATGAAGAAGTCCTGACATTGAAAAGAATAGTGATAGATTTGGAGTTGCCAAAAATTAGTGTGAAAAAAATTCAAATGGCCATAACTTTTGACATAAAAGTCAGATGGAAGCACGTAAAAAATGAAAGTTGCTCGAAACCAGGTAACGAATCACGTGACCAATTCCGAAGGAGATTGTGATCCACCAAAATTCCAAAAAAATCCACCGTTTACTATTACTCTTTTTATTTTTTTAGTACTATTTAGGTATTTTTCAAGTATTTTGAGGTTTTAGTTCTCATACTCACACTTGTGATAAAATTCTGAAATTTTGCATGATGTTTCCTAGTATAAATTAGAGTTTATCAAACCATTATGATTACATTACATTCACAAATTTATTACTCATACATTACATTACATAATGTTATGTGTGTGTTCTAACATAAAATCTTATTATTTCGATGCTTATTCTGGATATAACATATTGAGTGGGAGGAGAAGTACAAGTGCAAATGCAAAGAAACTCACTTGGATGCACCGTAAGGTAACCATGTATAACACTTTAGAATGTATAACACTTTAAAATGACATAAAACTTTTTCATATATTTATAGAATTTTTTGTAGACTTTCATATTTAAATTATGATATTACATTCATTATTGTTTTGGAAATTTGATATTTTATGCAAGATTAGAGAATATATAATAATAAAATATATTAAAAAAAAATACATTTATAACATGAAACCATCTTTAAAAGTATGTTTTTTAGGGTTATAACTACGATTCCAGTCTAGAACTTTTGTTATAAGTACATTTTTATTTTATTTTTCATTTATTTTGGCGAAATAACGACAATTTTTTCACGTGTCGTTAATGTGGTTTATAATGACGGTTCTAGAACTCTCTATAAATAACTGATTTATAACGGCATCCACAATAACAACGGTTCCAAAATCATCTTTATATGCCTTTTTAACCGTCGTTAAAGCATTGCTTTGTACTAGTGTTACTATTAATCGATTTTAAGACTCATTGGAAAACATAAACATAAACATTTATATCCAATCGCCAAAGCTTGGTCTTCATATGTAGTTATGGGGTTGTTATTGAATTCATAAATCAATAAGCTGACAACAGTGACCCATCCACTGGATTGTAAAATATTGAAGGAGTACCGAAGAAACACCCAAAGTATAATATTAAAGTAGATGTTGAGAACTTTGAAAACCATGTGGCCAATTTGTATGATGTGTGTGTATGTTCACAAACAATGACATGGACGTCGATGATTATTTATATCTTTTATGTTTTTAGTTGTATTTTTGTTTTGTAATTTGATGAAGCTACACATTGTTTACATTATTATTTTAAAGGGTAATGGAATTAGTTCTTACACAATCATGAGTGAATTTGTTCTTTCACATTAATAATAGACACAATTTATGTTTAGATATTAATTTATGAATTCGATTACAACCTCATAACTACATATGAAGACCAAACTTTGGCGATTGCATAAGAACGTTTATGTTTATTTTTTCCAATGAGTCCTTAAATTGATTAATAATGAAGTTCAACAAATCCTTCGTCATTGTCGATACTTCTACAAATTTACATCTTACCATGAAATTCCAACAAATTATTGAAAACCACAACCAAACATCAAAAGTCAAAAAATACATTCCGGATCCACCAATCCATAAGTCAAAAAATGCATTTTGGATTCACCAATCCATAGTCTAAAAATACATTCGGGATCCACCAATTCATAAGTCAAAAAACGCATTCCGGATTCACCAATTTATAAGTCAAAAAATGTATTTCGGATTCACCAATCCATAAGTAAAAAAAAAAATACATTCCAGATCAACCAATCCATACATTTCGCGGAACCCACATTTTGAAAACCTATAAACCCCATAATGATGCCTTTTCAAATAAAAATAACAAGACTAATCTTGATATTTTAATAAATGTAGGGGTGCAGGAAGAAACAACCCAAATTTTTTCTCAATCTCGTGTGTATATATATATATGACTGTTTCTTCCTGCACCTCCATACCTTCTTCTCTCACCTCCATAAATTTTCGTATTTTCAAAAATGTCTCTCTGTAATATTTCGGATTACATAATCTGGAAGTTATTTTTCAAATTTGTAATTAGCTTTCGGATTACATAATCCGGAAGTCTTTTTTCAAATGCATGATTACTTTCCAGATTATATAATCTGGAAGTTTTTTTTAGCTTCTGGATTATGTGATTCAGAAGTTTTTTTTCAAATGCGTTTCCGGATTACATAATCTGGAAGCTAATCTATGGGGGTGGCACGAGAGGGATAGAAATGTATTTTCATGTTGTGTATGGAGGTGGCAGAAGAAGATATGATGGTGCAGGAAGAAACAGTGTATATATATAAGGCCCAATGTTTGAAGATAACCAGGCTTTAAATTTGCCCAAACAGCAGTGGCATATTCAACATAAGCACAATATGGGCCAAAGAGCGATCAATGGAGTTAAGAATCCATGACGTAACCAACGATGATAATCCTTATGAGAAGATGAATGAACGAGTAACGAGTCATCAATATAACAAAATTTGTTTTTGCCCTTTAAAGCCATTCTCATGACTAAATCGACAATGCCAAAATCCTATGGATTGTAACTGTTGACACCATGAGAACATCACTCACAAGTGTTTAGCTAGGATTATCTAAAGAATAAATATAATAAGGATTCTCCAAATCAATAGTGTTGGAGAAAAAAAGACATGTTTTTACTAGCTATTTGGCATGATGCAACCAAAAAAATCACAAAATCATTATAAAAAGTGATTTGATAAATTAATATTAAATCACATGCATTTTCATTATATGTGAGATAAATATATACAAGTGAAATATAATTAATTACATAAGTTTAGAAAACGATTAAAGTAAATTCCTTAAATTGAAATATATATATATATATATATATCACTATAAAAAAATCATGAAATAGAAACTAATTTTTAGTGACAAAAAATAATTAGTTACTATAGTGACTAAATTAGAGACCATTTTAGAGATTAAATTTTTATTTATGTCTAAATTAGTTTCTATTATTGTTAAATGGTTTCTAAATTGGTATTTAATTAGCAACCAAGGTTTTTGCTACCAAAGTTAGGAACTAAATAATTGGTAGTTAAAACCTTGGTTGCTAATTAGTTTCTAAAATGGTCTCTAATTTAGTTATTATAACAACTAATTTTTTTTCTTTCTACAATTGGTTTCTATTTCATGTTTTTCTTGTAGTGTATAGTCTTATTAAGTTTATTTTGTGGGCTTAAATTAAACTTAAATTCACTTCTTAACTTGATATAATGTATTAAAGATTTATCCCAACTAGCTAGCCATATTTGACCACCTAAAAAATATCAAAGTGATTTTGTAAATTTTGAATTAGGTTTAAATCTATTTTTAAATAATTAATTTTTCTAAAAATATTTTAAATTAATTTTAGTAAAGCTTTTTTTCTACGTCTTAAGAATTTTACTAACTTTAACATCTGATACAGGAGAAAAAAATTCAATCATCAACTTGATACGTACATAACCTAGCCATTTAAAGAAAGTTGAAGGTTTGAAGATAGATTGAATGTTACTTTCCTCTACCTAAATAATATAAGCAAGAAAAGTCACATATTCCCGTAGCATCCAACACTTTCACACCGACCAATATAGTTCCAATTCATCATTTTTATTGTATAATAATATAAGTTGATGACGAGAGGATATTTCACCAAGTAAATGACATATAATAAAACATCATCAAATAATAGAAATTAATTTAAAAAAAAAAAACAATTACTTGTTATAATCACTAAATTAGATATCATTTTATAAATTAAAAAAAATTGATTTTTAAATTAGTTTATATTATTGTTAAATGGTTTCAAAATTGATATCTAATTAGCTATCAAGATTTTTGCTACCAAATTTAGAATCTAAATAATTGATAGTTAAAACATTGGTAGCCAATTAGATACTAATTTAAAAACTATTTAATAATAATAGAAACTAATTTAGAAACTATTTTTTTTAGTTTTTAAAATGGTCTCTAATTTAGTCATTATATCAACTAATTATTTTTTTGTCTCTAAATTTAGTTTCCATTTCATGATTTTATTATAGTGTTGTATACTTAGTTTTTTAAGTTTAATTTATTTGTATAAAACTAATTTATAAAATAAAATTTGCATTCACTTATATATTATAAAAAATATTTATTTTTAAATATATTAAAATTTTTAACCACTGTATCAATAAAATTATGTATTATATACACGTGTATCATTTCTTTATTTTGAAATTGTGAATAGGTGACTGGTACCATTTAATTTAGTTATGAATTTTGGAAGAATAATTATTTAGTAGATTGCTTAATACAAGCCTACAAATTTCAAATAAATAACTTGTTTAAATAATCATGTGTTTTAGATACTTTTAAGATAATTTTATGTATTAAAGAAAAAATTAAATTATATATATATATATATGTGTGTGTGTGTGAGATATTCTAGAATATGTATACATTTGGTTTGTGGTGGTGATAAAAATATTATGAAAAAGGCTGAAAAGTGATAAGATTATTATTAAATGAGGATATGAAAGAAATTTGAGAGTCCACTTGGACAGTGATGTGTTATTTGAAAAAGAAAATGGTTAGATTATATTATATTAAGGGAAAAAAGAAGACTCAGAACAGCTGCTACGTGGACCTTTCGCAACCAAAATCTTTGACTCTTTCTCATATCTAGACATAGTCTTCTATAATTATATTATAATATATATAATAAATGTAAAATTTTATCTCATTAATATAATTTTATAAGTTTGAATAAAGTTTAAACTTAAGATGAAATTTTAGTTTATTTGTTTAACTTGTGATTACTATTAGCTTGTGATTAGAATTTAACCTAGGGTTAGGTTTTAATGTTGACAAGTTCTCTATTAATTAGTACATTAATTTTGGATGGTTTTGTTTGAGATTGTGGTAAAATTAAATAAATATTTGCACTGTTTTTGGGATAAATTAATGAGAGAATGTTGAATTGAATTGGTATTCATTGTTGTTGGCAAAAAGAAATCAAGGTTGTTGGAAGAAAAGACATGAATTAAAATATTCAATTATCCTGCACGCTGTTATTTATTTTCAATAATTAGTACTTACATTTTTTTAATTATTATATTTTGTTTTTAATTATTTTTTATAAATAAATTTTGAGTAATTATATTATTATATACAATATTCACTACCTTTATCAATAGTTATTGGAAAACCGAATTCACTACTTTTAACTAAAATTATTTTAATCACAAAACTCAAACTCAAACAAGATGAATATCACTAAGAACAAAAAAAAACAACTTATTGTGTAATATCATATTTCTTGGAACTAAATACAAATTATTTAGGTAAGTGAACGATTTTAAATAAAACAATTAGAATTTTTGCAATGAAAAATTATCTGAAAACTGAAAAGGCCAAAACATTAAAATCAATTTCTTTCTATAGTTCAGAACATTCCAAAATTTGGCCTTAAAATAAAATTTTATACTAAAAAATTATATATATAAATTGACGGATGAGATGCTACGACAAGATTTCATCATAAATGACTCGTAAAAATGGTCAAAAGACAGAACCTGTTGAAACATGACCAAAGGTTTAATTATAACAGTGATATATTAACACTAAAAGTTACTTTATTATTGTAATTTTTAAGTAAAATAATTATTATAGTACTTTTTTCTGTTAACAATCTATTTCCATGTATTTTTACTTTAAGAAACTATCTCTTATTAATTATCAATTGGTTTTCTTTTTTTATATTCCATTAATTCGAAACTACTATGTGTCAACATCATCGTAAGCTCATATTTCAAAGATGAAAACGACAAAACATATATACATAAAATAATTTAAAAGTAACTAATAATTATGCTATTAAAAATGTAATATAGTTTAATTCAATTAAAAAAAGCAAATAATTGTGAGATGCGAGATATTTTTTCCACAATAAACCAAATTAAAAAAAAAATCTCCAACTATCCTCACTTTATTTTCTAATGTGTACTTATTTAGTTTGAAACTCTAGAATTCACGTTCTGATAATCGAATTTTCAATTATGTATAGTAATTCCTGATACTAAAAAACAGATTGAAATTCGACTAATCGAAAACAGAGTTTTAACCTGTTTTTCCTTTTTTTATTTTTTTTTTAAATATAAGGAAATTTTGAAAAAAATATAATATAGAAAAATAATTTAAAGTAATTAAATAAATTTTTTGGGATAAATTTGGAAGAAAGAACAAAATAAAAAATAATTTAAGTGTAAATAAATTTTACAAAAAGTAGAGTGTAATTTCAATTATGGTTTTGTAATATCATTAAGAATAAAATTTGTTATTATTATAATGGTTTGTAAATAAATTTATCTTTCTTAAATATTAAAGATATATTTATTTTTTATATATATAATTTATTTTTTAAAAAATTATTACATAATTTTATTATTATATTTCAGTAAATATATAAAATTAAATTAAATTAAATAATTATTTCATGAAAATTATAAATAATTTTTTCTTTTTATAATTTTAAAATTAAATTTTAACCCTATAGTTATTATTAATTATTTTCAACCTTTATCACCAAATTTATAACATAAAATATTTTTTTAATAATCATTTCAAATAGTTTTTACATTTCCAATATAATATTGAAAGTATTTAAAAAGTTTTCTTCATTTTTTTAATATTTTTTTATTAAAATCATAAATAATTGCAAAAATTATTAAATTATTACAAAATAATATTTTTACATTTATTTACATAAGTTAAAAAATTATTTTGTTTTCATAAGTCTAAACTTTAAAATGATATTTTCTATTATAATATTTTTGTTTTACAATTTCTGCTTACTTTTTTAAAAAAGTTGCAAAAGGAAGTGAGTAATATATAAGTTGACCCGTTAGAAAAAGGCAAGACATCAAACACTAACATTTTTTTATACATAGTAATAAAGAAAGAAAAATAAAATGAAAAATATGACAAACAATGTAGGGGAAAAAGAAAGGTAGAGAAAATTGATTTGGATGCAAATAATATAATGCCAAAAACATAAAAATTGTGATTAAAATGACATGCAAGACATTTTGAAACCGTGTAGTCTTTGAGTTTTGAAATAATAAAACTTCTGAAATGACTTTTTTGGAAGGAAGAAGACTAAGACAGTGAACCTATCCATGGTTTGATGGAACTTTCAACAATTCTTTATGAAATTTTGACTTTAATTATTTAAAATAATATTTATTGAGAAAATAAATTGGTAAAAACTCTCAATACTTCTTTATCTTTCTTCATATAATATGTAAAAATAATTGAAACTCGGTACAACATAGTTATTATGTTATACATATAATAAATTACACTGTGGTTTTGTAGTTATTTTATTGTTTCCAACATTCTCGTGATTAATTATAAAGTCTACATTTTAAAATCTTTTTTACATAGTAAAATAATATTAACAATAATTAAACATAAAAAAAATTAGAATTAGAATTAGAATTATATTTTGTTTTCACTTCTCACCATACAAAACATAAAAAACCAAACAAAACAATATCATATAAATTTATTATTGATATGACTCAATTTAACATAATTCAAAACTTGATTTGACCATTAATTTAGTAATATTGTTTAATGAACCAAATGACTCCAACTTAGCTTAAAATTCAACCTTGCTAAATAAAATGAATCAAATGTAAGCTATGAACTAGATTGATCCATAATTTAATATTCTCTATATATATGATTTTATTTTCTTATAAAATAAAGAAATAAGTTATGTAAAATAGTTATAATTTTAAATTGAATCAATATAACAAGTTGGTTTGAATATTAAACTTGAATCAAACTTGTATCGTGTAACATCTAAAAAATACATCTGACTATTACAATATAAGTTCTACATATTTCTGTACAAGCTTAGAATTTTTTAAAACATTTCTAATACATTATTAGAGCTTATAGAAAAACAAATATTTATAATATAAGTTTCAAAACAACACCCTAAAGCTCTTCAGACCCTCTATCACCGGTATGATCATATGCTCGTGTACGTAGTACATTCATCACAGTTCGAACATAACAAGAAAAACAAAGGTAAGCTAATGAAAAGAGATTCCATAACATATCTAATTCATGCAAAAAGAACCAATCAAACTAATCATTTATAAACATTTCTTTAAATATTGTCATATAAAATTTTAATACCAATTCCACCATTCATATAAACCACGCATGGATCTATTTTCAATCACAATCATTGGATTTCATTACAATCCCACTGACTACATATGAATTCATCGTCTTCTGGAAGACTTATTAAGTATGCCCCTACTAGAGACTAACACCTAATCCAAAGATTACTAGCGAATCCAAGAGAAAGGATCAGGGTAAGTTCAAACATCCAATATCAAGTGTCTACACCGGGACCCGGTGTGTATGAATTCTCACCACCTGATATCTTAGTTTATATGACTTAGATCATCACTGAAGTTAGAGGATCTTTGTTCAACATAAACTTTTCATACTTAATGGCATCAAACAACAACTCATACATTTTTCCAAATGTATGACATCAATTTCGTACAATTTTCATCATTCAATCACATAACATTTTAAAATTCATAACATTCAAAAAACTTTCCAACATAAAAAACAATATTTAACTTCCAACTATCAAAATCTAATATTTCTACAAGTTAAAATAATATATAAATGATCAACATCCCGGCAAGAGAAATTGAGTATTGGGACCATGTCCCCTCCACATTTAGATATTCTAGTTTAGGGTACTATTGAAGTTAAAGTTAGCTTCCCTTACCTTAATTGTTTTCTTTCTAAGCAACTTCTAGAACTTTATCCTCTTAGTCTGGATAAGCTTCAAGATTTAAGGGCTAATGCAAGTGATCAAAATAGAACATAAAATCATTATATAGTAGAATAAGTTGAGAGGATTACTCTTCTTAACTGACCTCACCAAGATTAATGATTAAATCCTGAGGAAAAATAGAGAATAAATGATCTTTAGAAAAAAAAATGAACTTACTCTGTTTGAAAATCTAATTAGATAGAAATGTTCCTTAGCTCATCAGCTACAACGTGGTGCAATTAAATTCTAAAATACATGAAGATTAAGAAAGGAAATTAAAAGAGAAGGAAGAGAATAGAAGTTGAGAGAGATGGATAGAGAAAAAAGAAAAGGAAACGACACCGTAGAGGGGTGGGGTAATATATATATATATATATATATATATATATATATATATATATATATATATATATATATATATATATATATAATATTTTTTTTTTTTTTTT